>MDSZ01124944.1_pt1 | contig 14858 bp, 13 predicted proteins | sample 811201 | NCBI WGS metagenome assembly MDSZ01 (sample SAMN05326647, study PRJNA326480) | marine metagenome | isolation source: seawater | place: Indian Ocean: North | collected 2010
CGTCCATACATGCGTCGAATGATGTTTAACGGTGAAATAAAGCCATTTTCTATTTCTTTGATTATCACCCTAGTTATCACTTTTATTTTTGTGAGCTTGTTTCGACTATTTAGCAGCGAATGGTATAACTTATGTTTCCAATTTTTTTCATTTAAGTCTTCAGATCATGGTATTTCAATTCTTTGGCGTTTGTTAACATATATTCTTCTTCATGACGGCCCTTTTCACCTAATCATGAATTTGTTAGGAATTTTTTTTATCGGTCGAGTTCTTGAAGTAGAAATTGGAAAAAAAGATTTCATATATCTCTGTTTTTTTTCTACAGTTTGCGGTTGTTTATTTTGGTACACATTTAATTCTCCGGGACAATACCTTGTCGGTTCTTCCTCCATTGTGATGGGCTGTTTGGCATGTTATTGCCTTAGAAATCCTGATAATTTTATTACTCTACTACTGTTTTTTGTCCTTCCTTGTCGAATTAAACCCAAATGGATACTAATTGGTGTATTATCTTATGAAACTTATGGTTTTATTTTTAATGAAATTGGTGGTCTTTCTGAGATCGCACACTCTGCCCATTTGGGAGGAATGACAGCTGGGGCTTTTGTTTATTTTTATCTTCACACCGGTAGGTTTTTCCCAAAAATCACTTTAAGCCCAATTAGCGTTTACCGAGATTTTAACAAGTCAAAGCCTAACAAACCCTTTAAAAGTGAATACAAAGTCAATTTAAGAACTACCGATTTGAACGAAAAAGAGGTTGATCGTATTTTAGACAAAATAAATGATCTAGGTTTTGCGTCTTTGACACCTGATGAAAAGAAAACTTTAGAAAACGCAAAAGAATTGCTTAAATAACAAACTGCAAAATACTGTATTCTTTCTATGAATAAATTAAATTCTACCCCTTTTGTTAAAAGTATCTTATTCATACTTTTTTATTCACTGCTATCAGTCAGCAAAATCTATTCTGATAATTTGCAGCCCAATCCCCTCATGAAGCAAGAAACAAAGTGGTTAGTTCAAGCTTTACAACAAGCTCACTACAATAAAGTGCAAATTGATGAACTAGATTCCACCGCTTTTATAAAAAGTTATTTGAAAAAGCTAGATAAGCAGAAATTGTATTTCACTGAACCTGAAATTAAAAAGTTTCTTGAAATTTATCCAAAAACTTTAATTACATTTTTTAAACAAGGTAATCTTTTTCCAGGTTTTGAAATTTATAATTTATACCGCAAGAAGTCACTAGACAGAATAGATTGGGTTTTAGGGAAATTAAAAAAAGGATTTGTTTTTGACACCAACGAAACATATTTAACAGACAGAGAGGATTTACCATGGGAAAAAAACTTTAAAGATTTAGACGGTGTTTGGATAAAGTTGCTAAAATTTGAGGTCCTTTCTGAGACCATTTCTGGAACGGACTTTAATAGTTCGAATTCGTCTTATTCAAGTTTTAAAAAATTGATACCCGATAGTATAGAGAAAGTTATCAAAAGGTACGAAAGGTGGCAGAAAAGTATTTTAGAATTTGAATCGACCGATGTTCAGGAAATTTATCTAAGTACATTAACACAAATGTTTGATCCTCATACAACATTTATGAATATAAAAGAAAAGGAGAAATTTGATCAAACTATGAATAATGAACTTGTCGGAATTGGTGCGGTTCTAGAAATGATTGATGGATATTGTACGATAAAAGAACTGCTACCTGGGGGTCCGGCAGAAGCTTCTAGGGGATTGGATGCTCAGGACAAAATTATTGAAGTAGCACAAGCTGAAAAAGATTTCGTAGATGTCGTTGATATGAAACTTTCAAAGATAGTTGATCTTATAAAAGGTCCTAAAGATACTCTTGTTCGCTTAAAAGTTAAGCCTGTAAGTAATCCTGAAACCACGAAAGTAGTGCGTATTATTCGGGACAAAATTAAACTTACTTCTAACTTAGCTAAGGCAACTGTAAAAAAAGTTATTAATGAAAACGAAGAATTAAATGTTGGTATTATTGAATTAAGGTCATTTTACGGGGCTACTGGAAATGGTGCAAAGGCTACCGATGATGTAGAAGAGTTGGTTGGTAAATTAAAAAATGAAAATGTAGAGGGAATTATTCTTGATCTTAGAAGGAATGGGGGGGGTTATTTAAGTGAGGCGGTAAATCTCGCAGGACTTTTTATTTCTAGGGGTCCTGTCGTGCAGGTTAAAAGTACAGACGGTAAAATAAGGAAGAAATTTGATTTTAATCCAAAATTGGTTTGGGATAAGCCTTTGATCATACTTGTATCTCGTTATAGTGCCTCTGCTTCTGAAATTGTTGCAGGTGCTTTACAAAATCATAGAAGAGCGATTATTGTGGGAGATAAAAATACTCACGGTAAAGGAACGGTGCAGTCGTTATTACAAATGAATTTACCTTTCAATTATAATTCGAGTAACAAAAAGAAAAGTGCAGCCAAAATTACAATTCAAAAATACTATCTGCCCTCTGGTCAAAGTACTCAAATAAAGGGAGTAATTGGCGATATAAGCATGCCATCAATTAATCATTTCTTGCCAATTGGTGAATCAGACCTAGAAAATGCTTTAGCGTGTGATAGTATACCTGCTGTTAACTTTAGAAGACCGAGTAAGGAGTTTATATATGATGAAAAAACTCTAGCTTCTTTAAGAGAAAACAGTCTTAAGAGGCAAAATGAACTGGAAGAATTTCAATATCTAAAAGAAAATGTTGAAAGGTACAAATACAAAAAAAATCAAACAAACGTTTCTTTGAATTATAGTAAGCGTATTGAACAAAAGTTAAATGATAAAGAGTTTGATAAAGGCATGTCAGAGAAATTTGAAAAACTTACCGACAAAGCTTATCCGGAAAAGAATATACAATTAGATATCGTAGATGACCAAAATACAATTTCAAGAAAAGTGAGAGGTGAAAAAGCATTAGATGAACACAAAATTCAAAACTTTTCTAAACCAAAATCTTTAGACATTCGCCTCCATGAATCGTGTAGAATTATGGCTGAATGGATAAGCTTATTAAAATTAAAACCATTATCACAAAAAGATAATTCAGAGGTTCAAGGAATTTAATTCCAAGAAATTGTAAACCTATTAATATAATTAAGATCTTTTATAATTTCAGTATTTTTATAAAGTAAATTCAATTTTTGTATTACCTTTTCACTATGTGAGGATCCAATCTCTAAAGCCAATATTCCACCAGTTTTTAAATTAGTTTTAGTTGAATTAATAATATGAAAGATATCGGCAAGCCCTTTTTCTTGTGAGACTAGTGCTGGTTTCGGATCAAATTCTCTTACTTCAGGTTCAGTAGATTCCCATTCTTGAAGAGATAAGTAGGGTGGATTGGATATGATTAGATCATACTTTTCGTCTATTTTCTGATCCCACCAGTCAAAATGTTCAATCTGTACATTGCTTAAATTATTAAGCACAATGTTTTCTTGGGCGAGTTGAATTGCTTCTTTAGATTTTTCGTAACCTATTCCATTAGCTTGAGAAAATATTTTGCATAGAGATATGATTATAGCCCCACTACCCGTTCCCAAATCTAAGAATTTTCCTGAAAAACTTTCGTGAAATCTTTTTGAAACTGTCTCAACAAAAAGTTCAGTTTCGGGCCTTGGGATTAATGCCCTTTCATCAACTTTTAAGTCACATTCAAAAAATTTTACATTACCTAAAATATGCTGAAGTGGAACCCTCTGTCCCCTTGCTATGATATCTTTTCTTATTTGAGTTAATTTTTCTTTAGGTAAAATTTCATTATGATCAAGATAAAGCTGTAAACGCTCTTTTTTTAGAACTTTTGAAATGATCCATTCAGAATCGCATTTTGGATTTGGTATACCTTTTTTATTTAAGAAGTCGGTAGATTTTTCTATGATTTCTAAAATAGTAAAAAGCTGATTAATCATTATTAGATATAATTGCCTCAAGTTTAATTTTTTGATCTTCTTTTTCTAAAGCATCTAATAATTCATTTAATTCGCCGAAAAGAATTTCGTTAAGTGCATGAGTTGTGAAATTAATTCTATGGTCAGTCAATCTGCTTTGAGGAAAATTATAAGTTCTGATTCTTTCGCTTCTATCACCCGTTCCTACTTGTTCTTTGCGATTTTGAGCATATTTTTGTTTTTCTTCCTTCTGTTTTAAATCAAGGAGCCTTGCCTTTAACACCGTCATGGCTTTGTTTTTATTTTTAAGCTGTGAGCGTTCATCCGCACAGTAAACATTTAAGCCGCTTGGTTTGTGTAGAATTTGAACTGCGGAGTCAGTAGTGTTAACTCCTTGTCCACCAGGGCCACTGGCTCTACAAACACTGATTTCTATATCATTGGGGTCAATGTGAATTTCCACATCTCTTGCTTCAGGTAAAACCGCAACCGTTGCAGTTGATGTATGAATTCTTCCAGATGCTTCAGTAATCGGAACCCTCTGAACTCTGTGGACCCCGCTTTCAAATTTTAATTTAGACCATGCATCTTCCCCTTTGATTAAAAATACAATCTCTTTAAAGCCGCCAGTTTCAGATATACTCTGACTTAAGCATTCCAAACTCCAGCTTTTTTGTTCAGCCAATCTTGAATACATCCTAAAAAGATCAGAGGCAAAAAGTGAGGCTTCATCTCCTCCTGTGCCTGCACGAATTTCAACTATGGTGTTTCTTCCAGCATCTGGATCATCGGGAAGCATGGAAATAAGTAGTGATTGGTGTAATTTTGGAATTTCCAACTCTAAATTCTCTATTTCTTCTTTAGCGGCATCTGCAAATTCAGAGTCATTTAATAATTCCCTGCTTTCAGAAATTTCTTTTACACAATTGTTGATTTTCTCATAAATGTCTAAAATTTCTTTTAATTTACCGTGTTCTTTTGAATATTTTTTAGATAGCTCCTGATTCTTGAAAATTTCAGGATCAGAAAGAATAGATTCTATTTCGTTGAATCGTTGTCGGAAAGGTTCAATATTTGGTAAATCGACCATGACACTATAATAACAGAAGATACATTCTTTAAAACTAGCAAATGAATTTGAGCCAACAAAATTTAAAGATACACAATCAAAACATAGTCGCCTGCATTTGGGATTTTGACAAAACATTGATACCGGGTTACATGCAGACTCCTCTTTTCAAGCACTACGGAATTAATGAAAATGTATTTTGGAAAGAGGTAAATGAATTACCTGAGCTATATGCCGGACGCGGAATGAGAGTTTCCTCTGATACAATTTACCTAAATCATTTATTGAGCTATGTTAAAAACGGGCCATTAAGGGGACTAACGAACAAAAAGTTACAAGAGTTAGGCAGTGAAATAAACTTTTACCCTGGATTACCTACTTTTTTTAATGAATTAAGTGATATTTCAAATGATCCAGAATTTGCCAAGTACGATTTCAAAGTAGAGCACTACATTATAAGTACCGGAATTTCTAAAATTATTAAAGGCAGTATCATTGCACCGTTCGTGGAAGATGTTTTTGCTTGCGAGTTTATTGAATCTCCACTCCCTCCAAATTTTATGAACCAGACTGAACTGTCCTTACCTATTGATTTGGAAATTTCTCAAGTTGGAATGACAGTAGATAATACAATAAAAACACGTTGCATATTTGAAATAAATAAAGGGTCTAACAAGAATTCCTCTATTGATGTGAATACATTCATCCCCCATGAAGATAGAAGAGTGCCTATTGAACAAATGATTTACATTGCCGACGGTCCAAGTGATGTACCTGTTTTTACTGTAGTAAAACAAATGGGTGGAAAAACTTACGCTGTATATGATCCTTCTAATGAAAAGGAATTTGAACAGTCTTGTAATTTAGTTGAGCGCTCACGGGTTCATAACAATGGTCCAGCAGATTACAGACCTTCATCATCCACATCCATTTGGATGAAACAAAAAGTTAAAGAAATTTTTCGAAAGATGATAAATAAAAGAAACGATCAATTGCGAGATAGACTTGGAGATCCACCACGACACATCCAGGATGAAGAAAGCTTGCAAGAAGATAGATTTTATAAACAAGAAACCTTTTGGAAATAGCATTTCTTTGAATTTCTAGTTTTGTCTTTCCAGAAAAGAATCAGCTACTATTATATATTCATCTTGCGATTGTGATTAACTGGAAACGAAAAAATCTTATTGGAATAGAAGAGCTTAGCAAAAACGAAATAGCTCAAATTTTAGACTTAGCCAAGATTTTTAAAGAATCTTCTGGATCGAAAACTGAACAAAAATTTCAATTATCTGGTAAACGAATTGTTAATCTATTTATGGAACCTAGTACAAGAACTCGTATTGCATTTGAGATCGCCGCTAAATCATTATTTGCTGATGTAATTTCTGTTGCCGAAAAATCTAGTAGCTTAACTAAAGGCGAAACTTTGCGGGATACCGCAATGAATATTCAGGCATTGGGGGCGGATGCAATTGTTCTCAGGCATTCTTCACCCGGGGCACCGTTGTTTTTATCTAGAATTGTAGATGTTCCTGTTGTCAACGCTGGAGATGGAGCACATGAACACCCTAGTCAGGCTTTGCTAGACCTTTATACTTTACAGGAAAAAATGGGCAGTTTAGAGGGAAAAAAAATCACAATTTTGGGTGATATACTTTTTAGTAGAGTGGCGAGATCAAATTTTTGGGCTCTTTCAAAAATGGGTGCAGAAGTTACTTTTGCAGGTCCATCCACTTTAGTACCGAAGGCCTTTGAAGCATTTGGAGCTGTAGTCAAGCACGACTTACAAGAGGCTCTTGCGGATGCGGATGCCGTAATGCTTTTGCGTATACAGCATGAAAGACAATCCTCCAGCCATTTTCCATCTTTGGCAGAATATAACGCTATTTTTGGCCTTAATGCAGATAGAAAAAAATGGTTAAAAAAAGATGCTGTGATCTTACACCCAGGACCTATTAATAGAGGGGTAGAAATCGATTCACAGCTGGCTGATTCACCCCAATCTTTAATACTAAATCAGGTGACTAATGGTATAGCAGTAAGAATGGCTATCCTTTACCTGTGCACAACTTATGGTCAAAGTTAAATGATTATAAAATGTTTAAAAGGTGGTCGTGTAGTTGATCCTGCAAATAAAATTGATGAAGAAAAGGATATTTATTTCGGCGATGGTAAAATACTCAATTTCTCTGATCAATCTGATTCAAAAGATGTTGAAATAATTGATGTCAGGGAAAAAATTATATTTCCTGGACTGATTGATTTAAGGACGCATTTAAAATACATAACAAGCGAAAAAGGCGAAAATATTTCGAGCTTAACAAAGGCGGCATCAGCGGGCGGATACACCACCATAATGTTAATGCCCGATACAGATTCGAGAGCAGATAACCCTGGAGCAATTCAATATGTACAGGATAGAATTAATAACGAAGCCTTAATAAATGTCCTTGTCTGTGGGTGTTTAACCAAAGATGCAAGTGGTGAAAAGTTAGCACCTTTAGGATCATTTAGAGAAATCAATGTGAAAGCAATTTCTGATTGTCCCCAATCTATTCAAGATAATCAAATTTTTGCCAAAGGTGTTGAGTATGCCTCAATGTTTAATTTGCCTGTAATAGATCTTCCGAGAGACTTTTCATTGTCTTCTCACGGGGTTGCACATGACGGCCCGGTTGCATTGAAAATGGGACTAGGGGGTTACCCCAGAATTGCAGAAGAATTATTTGTCCAACGAGCAATTTCTGTAGCAAATAGTTTAGGTACTAGAATTCATTTAAGTTCGATTTCTTCATCTGGTTCTGTAGATATGATAAGAGAAGCCAAAAAAAGAAATGTTTCAATATCAGCAGATGTAACTCCTCACCATTTGTTTCTAACTGAAAAAAGTATTTCTGAATATAATCCAAATTTCAAAACCTCGCCCCCACTCAGAGAGGAAAAAGACAGAAAATCTTTAATTAACGGACTTTTTGATGGTACTATAGATAGCATATCATCTGCCCATCAACCCTATGAAGAGCATATTAAAAATGTAGAGTATGATCTTTCTCCACCGGGTGTTATTGGTATTCAAACTGCTCTTTCGGCTTCTTATGAGTGCCTAAAAGATGAAAAGAATTTTTCTTGGTTAAAATTAATTTCATTTTTAAGCACAAATGCAGCTAAAATCTTAAGTTTAGATATACCATCTTTTGAGAGTGGAAAAAATGCAAATATTGTAATTTTCGATCCACATAAAAAATGGAGTTTTAATAAGAGCACATCTTTAAGTAATGCTTCAAATTGCCCTTTTGATAATTTTCAATTCAATGGCAGAATTGAAAAAACTTTTATGAACGGACATCTAATTTTTGATTCTAATTGAAAAAATTTAAAAGTGTTAATACAAATTTTAATCAACTCATTTATTATAATTTATGGGCTGAGAGAATTTCAGAAAAAAACCGAGCCCAAATTTTCCGAGTTTAAGATAAAATTATATCAAAATCATTATGTCATTTTGATTTATCCAATTATACTCGGTCTCTTTTTAACAAACTTTTCGCAGGTACTTATATATCCAATAATTTTATTTATTTTTCTAAAATGTAATACTGAACGCCACACCTTCTCTTTTTCGAAAAGCCAGATAATTTTATCATTCAAGATGTTGGCTGCTTTTTGGCCGCTGGTATTTTCAATTTCATGGATATCACATTTTTTATTTAATGATTCATTGGAACAAGATATTGTAAGCAAAATCAGGGCTATTGAATTTTCACCTGAATTTTTTAATTATGTCTTCATAATTGTAGTTGTTACCCCAATAGTGGAAGAATTTTGTTTTAGAAAAATTTTATACCGCGATCTTAAAAAATATGTCGGGATTTTTGGTTCTGCATTTATTACATCACTTATTTTCGCATGGATTCATAATAACTTATATTCTTTTGCTGTTTTATTTATTTTAGGCTTTTTATTAGTGTACGCATACGAAAAGCATGGCTCCATAGTTTATCCCATATTAGTGCACGCAATGTTTAACTTTATTATGATCGTCTTTATAAAACTGTAGAAGTGGATTTAACGAAAAAATATTTCAGCAAAAGTGAAGAGGAGACTAAACAAATTGCATTTTCTTTTTCAGGATTATTAACTTCTGAAACGGTGGTATATTTGATTGGAGAAGTAGGTTCAGGAAAAACTACATTCGCAAAGTCAGTCGGAAAATATTTTGGAATTACAGATCTAGTAAGTTCTTCCTACAGCCAAGTTTCTAGTTACAAAGGTAAGATTAATTTAATTCATTGTGATTTTTACAGAAGATCTTGTGATGCGGCTACAGAAATCGAGCCACTTCTACAAAAGCCTTGGTTGCTCATTATGGAATGGCCCAAGGAAAGATTAATTTATAATGAAAAAAAAACCTTTTTCGTGAATATTCTTAAAATTGGAAAAAACACACGAGAATTCGTAATTGAAAGAATTAACTAAAAATGATTTCTCCATTGGAGAATTCTCTTAAATAACCTTCATGAAGAAGCCATTTAAGCTCTCTTAAAATAATAGTTTTATCTAAATTTAATTCCTTAGAAATTTTGAAGAGTTCAACTTTTTTAGTTATTGGGCGCTTTTCAATGACCTTAATGATTTTGAGTGAATTTTTTGAAATGGAATTATCATCAATGCTTTTGGGTTTAGCAACTGCAACATGAAAATTTTTATTTATTGGATGTTTAAATATATGCATCCCGTTTTTTTTTCAGAAAAATGATACTTTGGGTAAAAATGTCTTTTTTCCAGTGATTAGTTTTTTCCAAAGTGTATTTAATAATTTTTTGTATCGATGTACTTACTCTATTTAATTCTGATCCCTTTAATGAAATAGTGGAAGATTTTCTAATAACCGAATTCTTATTTTGTTTTTTAAGTTCTGCAATAATCGGTTCGATTGAATTGTAGGAATTAATTTTTCCGTTTAAATCTTTCAAAGTGTATTCGATAAAATGGATAGGCTGTTCAGTCCATTCTTCGACTTTTGTTTTTTCTGAGGTAGTTTCTAAATTGTTTACGAATATTTGATATTCCGCTTCAATTGCATGGGAGAAAAGATGATCTTTTACAATTTTTTCAAAATCATGATAGCTTTTGGGTGGAAGTATGTGCTTTGTTTTAGGGCATACAGAAACTGAGGAAAAATTTCCATTAGGCTTATCCCCCTGATGTAATTTCGATGAAATGAACTTATTGTTTTTATCTTTGATTATTCTATGAATAGCCAATTCTAAATTTTCATAAATTTTATCAGTTGATTGATCGATATAGAAATAACTATCAGTTTTTTGATACTCTAATTTGAAAACAAGAAAGCTTTCTTTTTTGGACAATGTATCACTTATTTCACTAATGCTAAATGAGATAAGACTTTTCTTAATTTGTTTTTTTAATTCTTCTAAAATCTCTCTTCCACAACTAATTTTCAGTTTAAAGGGAGAAGATTTTTTAGAATGATCAAATTTGTTTATGTTCTTCCTTTTTTTACTAATGATTTCCGATTTCTTGTAATTTTTATTTTCTAATTTGTGATTTTGTTTTGTCCCTGACTCGTTCAACCAATTGGGTCCAAAATCAATACTTTTTAGATCATTGAGATTTATATTGTCCCCTGTTTTATCTTTTGCCATCATATCTCCACTTTTATAAGTTTATTAGCATACATTCAAACAAGAGATTTAAATAGTTACGAAAATTTTTTGCTCAGGTGGCGGAATTGGTAGACGCGCTAGACTAAGGATCTAGTGCCGAAAGGCGTGGGGGTTCGAGTCCCCCCTTGAGCACCATTACGATTCTTTTTTTCTGTCAAATTCTTTTGTTTTTGTTTTATCAAAGGTCCTATGCTTAACCCTTAATCCGTATTTATAATCGTCTTTAAAAGTTTTGTTTCCAAAAGAATCAAAACCCTCAAACAATCCGTGTCTGCGGTTTTCATCCCAATGCTCAAGTAGTCTGACTTGCTGAAAACCCTGACCTTTGTAAAATAAACTAAGCACGTATTCATTTGATTCAACTTTTCCATAATCTCCGCCAAATTTATCTTTAGCTTTATCATTGGCTTCCGTCCATAGAGTGCCAGGAAGAATTACACCGTCTTTTTTATATACGTAATTTTCAGGTTGCTGGGGGTCTCCAAACCAAAAAATATGAGTACCGTGTTTTTTTCCGTATACATATTCTTTGGATGAAACCTTTAACCCGTTTGATTTAAAATTATTCCATTTACCATGTAGTAAACCAGAAAGATATCTTTTTTCTACCATGACTTGACCATTTGGAAATAATTCTTGAGTCATTCCACTGAAAGGGACCTTTTCATTACCCCAAAATGCTTTTGGGGTAGAGTGCCATGTTGATGTTTGAACAATTTCAACTCCAGAGATATGACCATTTTCTACTGACACCTTACCAAGTTTGAACTTATGACTCATACTACCAGTCACGATAGCTTCAACATGATCAGAATAACCACTTCCTTCGGATTGCATTATAAATTTAACAACCTTACCTGATCTTGTTATTTCTGGCAACGCGATCGCACCATTACCCTTCCAGAATAAGTGTTTATCAATAAATTTTACCTGGTTGGCTTCTTCGGTTCTTAAAAATGCAGGATTTTCTATTCGGGTTTTGTATGGACTGTAAGGTAATGTTTGACTGTCTCTTGTATAAGAAGCCCACCAATTTAAGGCATTTTCGAATTTAGCTTCGAACAATATCAAATAAGCAAAGCCACAACTCAAAATGCAAATAATTACTAAAATATTGATGAGCTTTTTCATAATCTTTGAACTAAAAATGAGTGGTTAAGACTCAAGAGCAAGATGAAAAATTTAATCACGGCCACGATTTATTTCTGTAGCGAAGGGCTTTTGCGAGATCAGAGGGAAAAAATGGTCCATTGTAAACAAAAGAAGAATAGATTTGAATAAGAGAAGCACCCGCATCTAGTTTCCTCAGTGCTGAATCTAGACAAGAAATTCCACCGACACCAATGATTGGAAAGTTATGATCGGTCACTTTTGCGAGAAACTTTACTATTGATAGAGATTTAGATTCAATTGGGTTGCCACTTAAGCCCCCTGTTTCGAAATCTTTATAATCTTTATTACTAAAACGGCTAATAGAAGTATTCGTAGCAATAATACCGGAAAAGCCGAGGTCGACTGCTTTTGATACAATAAGTTCCAATGTATGAAAACTTTCATCGGGTGAGATTTTCAAAAGTAAAGGAACTGGAGCTTGTTGATGTTGTTTTGCAAGTTCAGTATTCAAGTTTGATAATTCCTTAAGAAAGGGAATGATAAAGTCTGAATGATGAAGTTTTCTTAAATTCGGAGTATTTGGAGAACTAATATTTATTGTCACATAATCAGCAAGGGTAACTACTTTTTTGAGGCAAACCCTGTAATCTTCAATTGCATTATCTATTGGGGTATTTTTTCCTTTTCCAATATTTATACCCAAAGGAATGGTTCTCTTTTGTTTGGGAAAATTTAGTTGTATTTTTCTCGAAATTTTTTCAACACCTAGATTATTAAAACCCATTCGATTTACAATTGCACTGTACTCAGGATAACGAAAAAGTCTTGGTTTAGGATTACCTGTTTGCCCCTCAGGAGTTATAGTACCGACCTCTACATGACCGAAGCCAAAAGCACTGAAAGAATTTGGAAATTCGGCATTTTTGTCCATGCCGGCTGCCAATCCAATCTGATTTGGAAAAGATAAGCCAAAAAGATTTACAGGATAGGAATGTTCTTGAGAAAAGTATTTTATTAAGGACCTTGGCACTTTGTACTTTTCGGTGAAAGAAAGAAAGCGGCAAGCCAAATTATGAGCATTTTCTGCCTCCAATCGAAAAATGATTGGGCGAATGAGTTTTCTGTAAAATAAATTCACAAATTTAAATTACAGAAAAATTACAAATCGATCGATAAAGAATGAAAAAATGATGATTTTTAAAAAAGATGGTTGTCATTCAAAAAAATCTAATCTTAAGACAAATCAATGAAAAAAACAGGTCCTAGCTTAGATTGGTGTATAGTACGAATTGGAGAAGACAAAAACTGGTGGATTGATTCTATCAGTGATAATGAAAATTGGGATGTTGATAATCTTGGAATTATTGATCCAAAGCAATTTTTACACATCAATGAACTTTTAGATTCAATGACCGAATTTGGTTTGGATTCTCAAATCGTAGATGAAGCCTTTTTCACATTCGCAATAGAAGAAGAACTTAAAGGAGACTTAATCAAATTAGTTCGGGTAAGAGATTCTTTGCTTAAAGCTGAAGATATGCTATTTGCATTGCCTGATGTTTTGGATGAAGAAAAGGGTCCTTATGCTGATTTTTTAAATCATGTTTCGGAAAAAAGAGTAAACATGTTGAATGAATTGATTGATTTTGCCGAACCTTACTCTTTGGAAGAAATGGAAGAGGTTTTAGCAGAAAAGCAAAATAATGACTTTTTAGAAGGCAAGCGTTCCCACTTTAGCGATGAGTTGTTTTCTATACTCGAGTTTGTTCCAGATGGATTTGCTATCGATGCTGATTTGGATGAAGAAACTGATCATGCAAGTAGTGAAGAGGAAGACTATTCTGACCTGGAGTCTGATTTAATTGAAGTATCAGAAAAAGAAGAAAAGCTTCTTCCTGATGCCGACCTTAAATGGGATGAAGAGGAAGAAAAAGAAGACACAACTCCGTATGAGGGAGGGGCTCCGGACGAACAAACTTAAATTTTCGATGCGATTCTTTCAGCAAAATAAGTGAAAATTATATCCGCACCGGCTCTTTTGATTGAGTAAAGTGATTCTAGTGCACATGAATCTAAATCTAACCAACCATTTAAATGGGAGGCCCAAAGTCTAGAATATTCTCCAGAAACTTGGTAAGCTGAAATCGGTAAGTTAAAATTGTTACTAGCATAGTTTATAATATCAAGATAGGGTTCCGCAGGCTTCACCATCAAAATGTCTGCACCCTCTTCAAAGTCCAATTCGAGTTCCCTCTTAGCTTCACGAAAATTACGAGGGTTTAGTTGATAGGATGATTTGTCAATTGGTTTACATTGAGATGATCCAATTGCTTCTCGAAAGGGGCCATAATAAGCAGAAGAAAATTTTGCGGAATAAGAAATAATACCCGTTTCGGTAAAGTTATGGTCATCAAGTCTACTCCTAATGGCATAGATTCGACCATCCATCATATCAGATGGAGCAACGAAATCATACCCAGCTTCTGCGGCAAGAATAGACATTCTAGACAAGACATCGACGGTGGAATCGTTATCGATTTGACCTTTGGAGCCCAGTATGCCGTCGTGGCCATGAGTTGTGTATGGGTCCAAGGCTAAATCTCCAATTAGGACTATATCCGATATGCTGGATTTTATTTCTTTGCAAATTTTATAAATAAGAGATTCAGGATTTAGTGCCTCTTTTCCCAATTGGCATTTTTTCGACTGGTCAATATGAGGAAATAGAGCAAAAGAATTTAACCCTAAGTCCTTCCATTCGTGAATCTTGGAAATAATCTTGTTAGCCGGCCACCTAAAGATTTCCGGCATGGATTCAATTTTTTCAGGGACATCAGCGCAATCACTTATAAATACAGGAAATACAAGATGATCTAACTTTAGAAAGCTTTCTTCAAATAATGAACGGATTAAAGAATTTTTTCTAATTCTTCTTGGCCTGTGTGTAAGATCAAATTTCATAATTGGTATACAGAAAATATAAGTTTACTTTTCTATCTCCTGCTATTTATGATTCAACTTTATATATTTGTCATTATATTCGCCATTAAAATATTTAAATTA
>MDSZ01082220.1_pt1 | contig 14856 bp, 15 predicted proteins | sample 811201 | NCBI WGS metagenome assembly MDSZ01 (sample SAMN05326647, study PRJNA326480) | marine metagenome | isolation source: seawater | place: Indian Ocean: North | collected 2010
CTTCATGCTAATAAATAGTCCTTTTTATTCGAATTCTAACAAAGATTTCTTATATCTTGATGGTGTTATCCATTTTTCTACTGGTGGCTTAGATATCTCAATTTGAGATGCTGCCCATCTTTTATAGCCCTCAAAAGATGTAACGTCATAGTAATAGGGAAGATCATGAGTTACAGAGGCATCACCTAGTTCTTTGAACACTTCAGATAAGTTAAATTTTCTAGCGCTCCATCTTTCTTCAACTGGTAAGACTTCTCTTGGGATCCCGGCATCATTTAACTTTCCACCCGGCACATACATTCCTGTTCCCTTTTTTCGGACATATGCTCTGCAATTTATAAAGTCTTGTTGGCTGAAAGTAAAGCCTAAATATTTATTATGTTTTACGCCCTCGCCGGCGGTTGTTATTCTGAATCTCTTGTCTGTGGATAGAGTTTTTCTATATTCTCTTAATATCTCTGGAGGGTATAAGCCCCATGGGAATGAAACATAATACATGTCTGGTATAATCCACTTAGAAAGTTGATTAGACACCCTATACGCCATGTATGCTCCTTCGATTATACTCCAACCATAGCTGTCTCTCTTGCCTCTATTCTTTGTGTCCATTGTCGTAAAAAATATCGGTATCATTGTCCTCTTGGCTAGCTTATCCGGATCCATTGGGCGATAATAGTTTATCGGATCGTAAACATAATCGCCAATAACCTTTTTAAATATCGGAGTTATGTCAGGATCTGCAACAATCCATATTGTCTCACAGCCGGCATATGCACACTCCATTATAGATCTATGGATCATAAGATAGTTGTCATCCAATGGCAAAAGACATGGATGATAGGGCAGATCATATTCGAGCGGAATACTAGAAACTGGTATTATGCCGGCAAGATGAAAACTAATCATACACCTCTTGATCCATGACATTAAAGTGAATGATCTCTTCAACAGATTCAGACATCTTAACGAGCATTGGAGCCTTTTGTCTGTGGCTTATCGTCAGCTTAATTCCTTTGTCAATGTTCCAAAATATGTCTTTCTCTACGCGCATTCGAATGCTAGTTTGGCTATTTTCCCAATTGTCTATGTTTTCTTCTACAATTATAGACTTGACGCAACATCCATGGAGTTTTGCTGTCCTTTTATAAAACACAGTCTCATATGCCAAAGTTTGCAAGAAGTCGCAATCTTTTGACTGAAAAATGTCGCAGTGGGTATTGAAAATCGTATTTATGTTAATATAATCATTAACTAAAAATATCCTCTTTCCGTCAGCATACCTAGGATAATCAAAAAAAATAGCTTTATCAAAAGTCGCATTAACTACTTTGTTATTGTGATATAGCGACAACATTCGAATATTCTCAGACTCAGGAATGCCTTCATTCATGATCGAGTTTTTAGCTCCCCAGAATGGCGCCAATCCCATTAGGGACAGTCTATAAAACATTATATCCCACAACTCTAAAGCCTGCATTCCGCGCACTTCTTTGTTGCCACTCAAATATGTGAATTCGTTTGGCTCGTTATTGCATTGGATGGGAGAAAGATCTAGATCAGACGGCAGATAATAATGCGGAAGCGGCTTGTTATCTGGTATTCCTAGAATTGGAATTTCATACTTAAAGGCAGTAATTAGGGCTTCTAAAGAGCTTCCAATGATCGCTGTCTCAAAATGAAAATTTGTTTCTCTATGTGGACTCAACTTCATGTCTAATCTTCCTATAAGATCCGACTGTAATTGGAAACAAGCCTGTGGCTATCTCTAAGCATGCTTCAGCTACCTTTTGTATTTCCCACTGTGCTCCTTCGTGTGTCCTCAAGTCAACAAATTTTAACAAATTGTTCAAATTTACAGTCCCATAATATTCCGTGTATAAATTTTGCGGCAATATGCCCCTTGCCTGTTCGCGACAAACACCAGCAGCAATCATATCATCAAACAAACGAAGTGCTTCAAAATGAAAATCTTTCATTATCTGACTGGTGAGTACTTTTTGAGGCACAGAGGACTCTGGGTGATATCTGTTTAATATTGGATTAATCAGATCATCTTCGTTGCTAGCCTGACGATTGGACTTGTGTTGTGTCCTAAATTGCGTTGGTTCATAAAACTTCATATCCTTGTCGGTATAGCGACGGCTTATTTCATTGTAGCTCCAAGTTCTATGGCGATGGTGCTGAGAGCGAACGAACAAAGGAACACAGAACTTAAAAGTAATAAGGTTATGCTCCAAAGTCGAAGTGTGCCTGTGCCTAATAAGATAGTTAATAAGTCGTTTATCTTTTTCATTTAATCTTTCCTTTTCTACACCAAAGGATACCCTTGCAGAATTGACAACAGTAATATCTGAGCCCATGCTATCGACAAGACTGACAGAACCAATACCGTCATCGTATATGTGTATAGTCTTCTTCTCAAGCATTATACCTCCGATATGAGAACTACATAGTTCTCTCCGACAATATTATATGTGTTTCCCTTCAGCTTTATTTCATTGATCATTGAAGTTTCGACAACACACGTCTTTCCCCTGTGGTATTGGTGAAACTTCTCAGAATCTCCCGATACTTCCAAAATTTTAACTGCTGTGTATCTTTCATCAGTCTTTTTCTTATAATCTTCCGGAAGAAGAAAGGTAGTTTGTCTTTCTTCTGCTGGCTCTTGTTTCTGTATTTCTATCAATAAGTGCCTATTTGTTGGATACATTATTCCTCCTGTTTTCTGCTAGCCATCTATTTCTCATTTTAGTCCAATAATCAACTTTCGCTCGCTTCTTATAGCCCGACAGGACGCTGGTAATCTTTTCTCTCTTAGCTTCCTTGAGCATGTTTTCAGCAAATGTACCCTTAGTGCCACGAACCTTTGTATATGCACCTTCATCAGACATGAATTTGCTGAAGCTTGTCCATGGGCCGCCCCATTCTGTATAAGCGTTTTCTGCGCCGGGTGCTGGTGCGTCGTTCTTGTACAAAGCGATGAACATTTCTGTCTTTTCGCCTGACACTGGATCATCAACAGTCCTAGGATATCCGAAAGAAAAAGATTCTTGTGGATTATCCGGATCTACTAGGCATGCCTCTTTTGCAATGTCAAAAAGGGCTTGGATGTCTTGGATCCTTGACGCTTCGTCGCCATAGTGCGGAACATCACCAAATACAAGATAACTTTCTTCTTGTACGTCCAATGTCTCTCCAGTCTCTTCTCCAGAATCGTCACGAAGTTTCTCCGTGTATCCACCGTCTACAATAGTATACGATAGCCCCTTCTGCTTAAAAAAGGACTTGAGATCTCTAGCTGCAGCAATGTTGCCTCTAGAATATTTAGTGCCTCGCTCGGAGCGAGCTGCTGAAACAACAAAGAACGGAATCTTCTGCTCTTCAATCATCTCTTGGGCTCCTGCAAAGGTTGCTTCTGTCAGAGTTGTATATCTTCTCCAGTTTTCAAATAGTTTTTTCATGTTGTGGTTTCCTTGTTAATTATACGTTTGAGATCTGAAATTATTCAGAATGGCAATTCACAGGCGCCTCCGGCACAAGCAATCTCACCCTTGAGATCCGTATTGTCTTCGTCTTCATTAATTAGATCTAAATTGACGTTTTTTAAGCTTTTTAGCATTGTTTCATACGTTTCTTTGTCGCAATCCTCAAAAGGGGCTTGCTTATAGGTGTGATCAGAGAACGGCAAAACTGACAATCCATTGTAGTGCTCTCGATTCTCCCACATCCACTCGCCAACACTTTCCCATTCATCTTGCTTAATGGTTACCGTTGCAGAAACATTGTGTGTATTCTGTCCTTTTTGGTGTCCGCCTTTTACCCATGTAGAGCTAACGTTTTTAACTCTTTCCAGCATTTCAATAGCCGTCTCAGAACGCGTTATCGCACCATCTGGTGCTCTCTGGGGCACTGAAATTACTGCTGTATCATGAGGGCTGAAGAATTCATCCTCAATAAGCTCAGGATGGTTTTCTGCAAGATAGGAATAGATTGGCTCGTTCTTTCCTACGCGCAATCTGCGTAGATAATAATCGTTATGCCACGCATGGATTCCACTTGACGTTCCGAGAGTCAAAGAAGTGGTTCCGGCTGGTTTAACGCAAGTTGTTCTTGCTGCTGGATTGATGCCGATTTGAAAAGCGACTCTGCGGTTTTCTTTCTTCACTTCCAAGGATGCTTTGTTCATGTCTAGATTTAGTACGCCTCCGGAAGCAATTCCTGTCATAGAAACGCCAACCAAAGAGTCTTTTTCTGTGTGGCGTTGCCAAATTGGACGAAGATAGTGGAAATCAGTATATCCAGCCTGCAAAGTTCCCAAAAAGGATGCAGCCCTAACTCTTGTTTCTAATTCTTCTTGTTCTCTTACGTCCGAAACGTTAACTTCAGTTAAATTACAGAATTGATAAGGGCGGAGTGCGATCTCACAGCATGGATTAGTTCCCCAGTCCTTGTCGTTTGAAAAGTAAAATCCGGGCTCACCTGCTCCCGATGCATGCACTCTTTCCCACAAATCCATGAAATAGTCTTTAGTTATTCTATGCCTGAGTAGTACTACTGAGTTATTGGCTCTGCCACGTTGAGGGTTTGTTTCCCACCAATTACCAACTTTAGCTGCTAGCATTTCTGCGTCATCTGCAGAAAATAAAGAAATAAGCGCTGCACGGCGAATGCCGCCGGCAAGAACTGCGTCAGCAATATGACACATGATGTCATGAACTTCAATTGTACTTAACTTTTCGCCATCTTCTTTTTGCCTTAAAATACCTTTCACTTTCACAATGCACTCTCGCAGAGGCTGTGGGCCGGGGGCTTTGCCGCCTGACGTTACTAATTTAGAACCTTTTGGGCGGATATCAGAATAATCAAATCGCAACTTAGAAGTACCTTTAAAATAAGAATTCATAAGCGCTTTTATGGCGTCTGCCCAGCCTTCAATTGAGTCGCTAACCAAAAAACGTCGAGTTCTGTTCTCGTTTGGCTTTCTGATCTCTGGAAGCTGATCAACATGGTGCTGCTGTACAGAAAAACCCACACCAGTGCCACCCAGCAAAAGAAACATAGCTTCACTGAATGATCTAATGTCGTCTACGGGCATATAAGCACAATTAAAAATGCGATTTGGAGAAACTTCGATAGGCTTTCCAGCAAACTGAAAAGAGCGCATCGACGGAAGCACCTTCTTATCATACACAAACTGATAGTTTTCTCTTATTTCCTGTTCTAAACTAGGATATTTCTTAATATGCATTTGCATATTTCTGGTAACTAATTCGTTCCAGTTCTCTCTTCTCTTCTTCCCCTCAAGATAACGAGCATACTTCATGTGTACTGTTATATCTGATAAAATTGCGCTTGATACTTCCATTTTTGTTCTCCTTATGTGTTATTAGTTTTGTATCTCTTATATAAATCTGCTTTATGCTCCGAGAGAGACTTTTCCTCAATCTCTTGCATCGTTTCGGTGGATTCTTCGAGTACTCTCATATTAACTCGACTCCAATCTGCGGCGATGGGGAAAACCATGCCATCTGGGCCGTTACGATTTTTAGCAATAAACATCCTCCCTGTATTATTAACTTTGTCTTGTGCTGTTCTTGAAACAGAACAAATAAAATCTGCTACAAAGCACTTGTTAAAAGCTTCTGATATGGCTTCCATTGTCACTACCTCTGCGTTAAGTCCGGAACGGTTTGTCTGTGATGCTGTCCAAACTGGGCATTCGTATATTTGTGCGATGCCGCGAAGTTCTTCGTAAATGTTTTCCAAATCATGTCTTTTCTCTCTACTATATGAAACAGGCTTAAGTAAATCAGCATAATCCAGAATAATCATGCCGATATCAACACCCCTCTTCTTCAATTTTTCAAGATGTGTCTTGATTGTCTGTGTAGACGCTGATTTAGTGGGGTATTCTTTAATTATCAACGAGCCTTCTAAATCACTGATTTCTTCGTAAACTTGTTCCTTAAAACTGTTCAAATCTTTCAAGGGGATCCCTGTTAGGCACGAATCATATCTACGCCCAATAACTTTATCAGAAAGTTCAAAAGTATAATGTACAACAGTCTTGCCCTCAGAAATGGCTTTTGCTCCCAAGCACGTTAAAACCATGGACTTTCCTGCCCCTGTTGGAGCCACCACTACGCCAAGTTCACTTCTGCCCAAGCCGCCAGCAGTTATTTCATCAATATGTTCCCAGCCGGTAGACTGAGGATTACGAGCTTTTAAAGTATATCTCTCTTCGAAGTCTGTCAAATATTCGTATCCTGCTTCATTGCCCATACCTAAAGAGAGGGCATCGTTTATTACTTTGCTGATCTCGTCAAACGACGAAGACTGCATAAGCCCAATTGTTTTCATCAGGGCGCCTTTGAGTTTTTGTTTTCGACAAAAATCTAGACTAGTCTGCTTAATGAAGTCTGAGTCTTGCACATCATTCATGTGAATTCTAGAAAAGTAGTCTTTTACTTGCTGCTGTAGTGCTTCATTTTCGCCGTCCAACTCTGTTCTAAGAATTGTGATCATCGTCTTATATGTTGGATGTACTTTGTATTTTTCTCGGTATTCCAAGATTTTTCCAACAAAAACCTGCAGATACGCCAATTCAAAAAAGTTCGTATCTAGTACTTCCGTTATCTGATCGCAATACGAGCGATCTTCTAACATTATTTGTACCATCGATTCTTGAAAGTGCTTTCCAAACTTTGAAAAGTCTTCTGGCAATTTTCTCATATTCATTTTCCCTCCCTTTTAGTACGTTTGATTATGGTAAATTATTCATCAACAATTCTCCTCATTGTCTGAAACAATGTATCCCATTTTAAGGACATAAACCCGTCTTCCGCAAGCATGAGCTTGTATCCCGTTAAATTAAAATGCTTTTCTCTTTCAGACAAGCAATTGTCAATAATCTTTTTTCTCTGATATGAGAGGGAAGGATTGTATAATTGCATAATTTTATAGTTCTCATGAATCACCTCTTCATTTTCCAAGATTGCAGTAATAAATTTATTGCTCTTCTCAGCATTTAAAATTTTCGCTGCTTTAATTAGATCTGAGACTGTATATTCTTCGTCCTCTACCAAGAAAGGAAAGAATTTTGTCACACGTCCGAAACCTATACCGGGCACACCCGGAAGATTATCAGATTTATCTCCGACTAGCGCTCTTGCCAGTGCCATATTTATTGGATGAATTTTATATTCTTCTACAACTCTATTTGTGTTTAAGATCTGCCATGGCTTCATCGCAGGACGACACAATATTGTATTCTCGTTACAAAGTTGCATAAAATCCTTATCGTTCGACAGAATAATCTTGTTGCAATTTTCTATCTCTCTAGATTGAGCAATTGCGGCAATTACGTCGTCTGCCTCAACATCTTCAAACATAAACTGACAAATTGGCAGATTATCTAGATACTCCAAAAGGCGGGCTTGTTGCCACACTTTATTCTCAGTTTCTTCTTGCTGGGTGAACTCATAACCCATATCCTTTGGAAGATGAACCACCTTCCTGCCGGCTTTGTAATTTGCATTAACTTGTCGTCTCTTTCTAGAGCCTCCAGCGCCATCCCAGACGATTATAACATCATCGGGCTGGGTTAGCCTTATGGACTTCTGAAGTGACTTTAGAAAGCCAACACAGCCGCCTGATGGATTGCCTTGGATACTAATGCTAGGATCTCTAGCATAGCACCTAAAAAACATGTTAAGTGCATCAATAATTAAAATTTTCTTCATAAACCCCTCTCTTGTATTATTATACGTTTAAACATTATTATTATTCAGATAAAAAACTCCCCCCAAATTAATGGGGGGAGCACAACCAAACAACAAAGGAGTGCATTTTGTATTATTCACTTTCCGTGTCATAATACTGGGATGCCTCGCCCAATCTTTTATCGAACTTCATGATGACTTCTTCATCAATAATGTCCAAAACTGCTTTCCTAAATTCTTCATCCTCTCTAGCCAAATCTGCGAACTTTGATTTTTGGAACCTCTTTTCATAGCCATTTCTGGATAGAGTGAACCAAGCTCCGCTACTACTGATACAATCAGAAGGAGAGATAGCATCAAACCAAGACTCTTCATCTTGAATGCCTACCACATCGCCCCACAGGATCTTAAAATTGCATGTTCTACCGTGAGTTCCGAAACGAGATTTTTCTAATTTACACTTAACCTCGGAACCGATCCTGTACCCCTTGTCATCATTGACAAAGGACGCTTTCGCCTTTCTCCCGGTTAGCCAAATGCGGAGGGAATACGAATAAATTAGTGCCTTACCACCGGGAGTGAAATAGGGGGTAGTCATTGCCTCAGCAGGGCTTCTTGTGATATTATCCTTCAACTGATTTAATACCAGTAGAGCGGAGTTGGAATTGGATATTGGCTGAAGTAATTTAGCCAAACCTTTTGACAGGATACGAGGCTTCACTGCCATCGTACTCTGTGGATTAAAATCCGATTCTAAGTCGGCAATAGCCGGGGTGAGAGCCAAGCTATCCCATACGAATAGATTGTTCTCCTCCCCCGATGTCAAGATTGCCTCAATTGTTTCGAGAACAAACTCGACATTCTGAGCTTGGATGTATACAAAATCACCATAACCTTCTGTCTCTTCTAAAACACAACCGCACTTCTCCAGAAACTCAGAACTAAGCGCCGACTCAGAGTCGAAATAATAAACATTGTAACCTTTTCTTTGAGCATTGCCAGATATTTGAGCAGCCATATACGACTTTCCCGTACCGCTCAAGCCTGCAAGCTCTGTAATTCTACCAACAGGGATTCCCGCCTTCTTTCCTCTACATACGATGGAATCTAACCATGTGGAGGAAGTTGAAATCCAATCATAAACATCTGTTGGATTTTCTTGCGTCAAATCATGTGCCACATCGCCACCAGCTAGCTTATTAATCATTTTCAGCTTATCCTTTTTGGATAGCTTACCAGCACCAGAGGCAATCTTTAATTTTCTTTTGGGCATCTTTTCTCCTTATTAGTTATACGTTTGATTGTTGAAAATTATTTAAAAAAAAGAGGGTTTTTTATCGCTCTCCATAACATTACTGAGCAAAAGGGAAACCCCCAAACCTAGGTGAGTGTCAATTATGACAGAAGTTCTTTGAATGCTTCATCGACGTCCGTGGCTTCGCTACCATTCTTAGCATATTTGGTAGTCTCTGAGCCTCCAGAATTATCATTCGACTCTCCAGACAAGAAGTTCGACAACATTTCTTCAATTTCTGCAGTAGTCTTTTCATTGAAGTTCTCTTTGAAAGACGGAATTCCATCTAGAAATGATTGTGTAGTATCCTTATCCTCCGTAAGGGGGGATGGGCGACGACGAGGATGAATCTTCGTCACAGGGAATGAAGCACCGGGTGGCTTGCCATAGTTAATAACAAGATCAGTACCGCCGTCCACATCTGTGATGTCACCGTAGTCTGGATTAAGGACAAGCTGAATCAACTCAGAATAAGCCATTTTTCCATAGCCCCAGAGTTTGACTCCTTGATCCTCTTCGCCTCGTACAACAACTGGCGAAAAGAAACGCTGCTTGGGGAACAACGACTTGGCGAGCTTAAGAGTTTCTGGATCGTTGTTCTCTTTAGCTTCATTATAAATGTGCCAAGCAAAATTGCACACCGGACAATCCTTTCCATGCTGCTTTTTGGGGCATAGAAAACCCGGATTCTTTCCTACATTGTAGTGAAAATGGAACTCCTTGAAAGGATCTCCGTCCGCTGTTGGGACAATTCGAATACTTTGATCACCATCTTGTGGTTTCCAAAATACGTTTTGTTTGTCGCTCCCGTTTCCTTGAAGCGCTTGAAACTTTTGTTTCATCTTTGCAAAATCAATAGCCATAATATATCTCCTTTTAGTTTGTGACTGTTTTGTCTAAAGTCGGATAGGTTGATCTTCCTATCCGCTACTTTATGATACGTTTGAACCTCCAAAATTATTCAAAATATTTTCGTCTGCTTCAAAAGTTGTTACTTCTTCTGTATTTGCAGTACGCCAATTGAAGGTTCGCCAAGACTTGGTTTCCAAGTCCCAAACAGTCTCCATTCCTTCACGAAGATTGCGAGGCTTGCCGGTACCCTTAGTATTTGAGGTGACAAAGTTTGTTGGCAGATCGTTCGAACGCACAAAATACATTGTTCGTAGTTCTCCGCTAGCCTTTGTAAAAGTTCCTCGATAATATTTAATATTTCCCATGTTTACTCCTTATTTTTTTATGGTAATAGTTGTACGTTTGAGGACGCACATTTATTCATTTTTATACTTCATTTCCCCAAGCTGTCCAGCCGTCTCTTTCCTTTCTAGAAAACATTTCCAGATATGGGCCGTGTGAGCGACTTTCAATCCATACAAAAGATTCGTCTGGCTTTTTTGAGTGAATGTCTCTTTTAGCCTCAATGACTGAAGCCAAAGAATTGTTCTGCTTTTTAACAGATGTGTGTCTAGTGCCTCTGGTGCCAAAAAGGAGAAGTTCGTGCTTTCCTCTGGCATATTGCCCTAGTCCAATTCTATCCTTAACCCATACGATATTAGTAACATATCTGAAGCCCAATGATTTCATTACATGAAGTGCATCTTCCAAATGATTATTGGTTGTCCACAAATACATATGGGCATTGTCATCGATGTCATTCCAGTGCTCAGACTGGAGAATTACTCTAATGATATCGGGGGTTTTTAGTAGATCATAGTGCTTATCAGCACCTCTTTTAATTCTGCCGCCACCTCTTTCGTTCCATGGGGGATCTAGCAGAATAGTTTTAAATTTTTTTGTCATTTATTCCTCTTGCTGGATATCTGATGAAGATTTAAGGGCAAAAGAAAATCCGACTTCTAAGTCAGTAGAATAAACGCCATACGAAACTGATATGTTTTCAGTCTCCGAAGTCGTGATTCTATTCAGCTTGTCAATCAGTTCTTCGTCCCTCTCTATTGTTATACGATTGACGCCATAAAAATATTTAATCTGATTGCATTTTTTTAAAGAATAAGATTCTGTTGTCTTTTCTTCTTCCATATCCACAACTGCAAAAGAACAAATTCTAGAAGTTATATATTGATCTCTATATGTATCGAAAACTGGCTCTGTGTTCATATAGATGTTTAGCCAATGAATTGTGGAAACAACGAATTCATTGATTTTTGGATAAAAGTTTAATATTGAAGTTTTTCCAATGATATCTGGCATCTTTTTGTTGTCAATTATGTACATCCTTTCGAAGACTCCAGATCTTGTATACTCTTGAAGAATGTGAAAGTGAGCGCGATTAATTAATTTTGACTTATCATCTATAGATGTTATATCGGGCTTGATATATACAATATTTATTTTTTTGCCTGACAGTTCTCTCAAGATCCAAAGACTACATGCCGAGACTTTGCCACACCCACATGTTATTAGATACACTTCATCATCTTCGTCCAAAGCTTTCTTAATCTTTGATAAGTCAACTGGATTGGCATCATACAACTCCACTGAAGATTGCTTTGGGATGTATAAGCAATTCTTTTTTCTTTTTAGCTTTTCGTCTGCATCAATTTTAAAAACTGTATACTGAGGGTATTGCTTAAACAACTCTGCTATTTTACACCCTGCTTTTCCTAATCCTATTATATTCATTTATTATTCCTTATTATATATTAATTTTATTTATATTATATAAATCTTTACCTGCAGATATAGTAGTCTTAAAAGTACCTAATTTGGTATTTTTATATTTTGTAATAATTTCTTTTATTAAATCTTTGTCCTCTGAACTAAAGTCTAATATTACACTATCATGAAGTGTGAAAGCCACATAACTCTGCCTGCCCTGCAGAAGTTTATGAATGTCGCACATTCTATCCAAAACCATATCTGCACATGTGCTCTGGATAAGATAATTGAAAGCATGAAAATCATCACATTTTATTTTTCTACCGAATAAAGTTTCTACCGAATCGTATAATCTATATTCACTCAGGATCGATTCTCTATCATACTGCCCACTAGATAACGAATCTTCTGAATTTGGATTATACAACCAAGCAAAAAATCTTTTCTTTGCTTCGTCGCGAGAGCAATTATAAAGGTTATTCGCATGGTATTCATGAATGTCCTCATTTGGCTGTTCAAGTCCCATCAAAGAAAGTACAACTCTTGCTTCTGCCGCATTGTAATCTAACTCGATGAAAAAATCGTTGTTAGGCTTAATTGCAGCCCTGTACTCTTTCTTCATATTCAAAATGGGTAAGGAGTGCTTGTGTAATGTGAGCCTGCCTGTTACAGAGCCGAATAAATTATAATTACAGTATGCCTCTCTGCCCCTAAATTTTGCATGCAGAACTTTTGCTTTGTTTTCATGCCAGTGCTTTAGTAACTCTTTTTCATCAAATTGTACTTTTTTATACTTTATATCTGCCAAAACTTGTTGAATTCTTACCAAATGATCATAATTTTTTGGACGCTCATAATTGTCAAAAATCCATTCACAAATTCTATTCTTAACTTCACAATATTCTTTTAAAAACCTCTGCGGTGTCAAGTCAAAAAAACAGTTTTGAACTAGATTAACTTTTGCTATTTTATTGGCTCTCATAAATGCCTTTAGGCGCTCTGTCACCCTCTCCCAATCTGCCCAAAGATGTGCTGGGCAAATATCGTCCATAGATTTTCCTAGGCAATATATGCTAGCATAATCAATATCTCTATCTTCTAGAAAATTAGAATAACTCCATGTTTTTGTTAGATTCTCTGGGATTCTAGTAAAATCTAGCTCTCCATTATAGTATACACCAACACACTCTCTTTTATCGTCAAGAGTCTGAAACAACATAAGCCCTCCTAAATTACAATTGTAAAACTATTTCTCTTATGAGACGATTGATGGGTATGAATTATTCTATCATTTTCAACTTTTTTTGTCCTAAAGCCGGGATTGCCCCCAAGTCCGTGTATGTGCGTAGTTTTGTCATTAATAAAGTTTAACGCTCGGATAAAGTCATAATGTGTAAAAATCTGATATGCTTCTTCGACTTCACGATCAAACATTTCTTGGCTCCAGTCTTTGTGCGACTCTTTTGCTCTTACATAATAATAAAACTCTAATAATTTCCTATCAGAAAAGTGATCTTTGGCTCTCTGCGATCTATATAAAAGTTTTGCTTTTGAGCCGGCTCCGCATTTCTCAACAATCGTATAATATGGATATCCTTCTATAAAAGAATCATAAAAAGAATTAAAGTAGTTTCTCAGGCTGTCTACTTCATATAAATGAGCTTTATAATAGCATTTATCGAAAAAATCTTGCAATGTGCCAATGTTCTTGTCTGCCATCCTAGCTTTCATCTGAGGAGATTCCAAATCTGCCGTAAAACGCCATGGCGCATTTCTATCAACCATGAAGCCGTATCCATTAGCAATATTTTGAATCTGCAAAAAATGCTTATCTAAAATATATTTTGTATATTTCTTTTCATCATCATCATGTGGATCTGTTGCGATTTCAAAAGTAATTCCGGATATTCGAGGGTTTGTCGCCCTTCTTAAAAGAAGATTGGTTCTACTTATCGGAAATTTAGGCAAAAATTGATTCAAAAACGACACAAACTGACGACTGTAATCTTCAAAAGATCTTATCTTTTTAAACATCTCTGGGTTATTGGCATACTTAACCACAAAGCCTTCATATATGCTATTCATAGTTTTATGGTGATCTTGAAGCAAACTTTCCCACCCCTTTTTTGGCTTAAATTTGAAATAAACGCTTTGATTAGTTAATTTCCCAGTTTCTTTTAAAAGTTCTATTTTTGCCAACATATCATTAAGAGCATCAGCAACAATATCAATCAAAAAAACATCAGTCGTCGTGTTAACTAATTTTAAAAACTTTTCTGACGGGTAGATTGAATAATTGTTGGTATCCAGTCTCCCGTAGTAAGCCTTGTCGTGTACAAAATCTACAGTGCTAAATGGAATAAATATGTTCCTAGACGTACCCTGATACTTTGACTGATCATCTATAAAGTCTTCATCGCCGGGGACAACATGTTCTTTAGATGGCTTCGGGAACGCATGTTCATCATAATATCTTTTGTGGTAATAATTCTTTTTTGTTCTTTGAGAGTTTTTGCCTTTGGGTATAATTTTGCTGGAAAAAGGCTCAAGTCTTTCGGTTCTGTCGGTACTTTCTATGATATTTTCGACAATACTATCTAGCTCTGCGTCTGTGAACGCAATTTCATTGTCCAACCCTTTTTGAAAATCATAATTTACGTCATTAATGATCTTTTCTTTGATTGAATATTTTTTAGTATTTATTAATTTAGATGACATAGATTATTCTCCTATAACAAGCTGAACGGGTTATACCACGCACCCTGATGTTCTGCTTGTACACTCTGCACAATGCCGTTGCACTTACCAGCAACTGAATCTGCTGTTCCGCCTGATTGTGCAAATTTGCAGTCCAATGTTGTCTCGTATTGTCCACTCTGAGTTATTGTGGACTCCACTGTTATAACATCGTAATAACCGCCGATGCCCAACAAGTTTGCTAATGAGCCAAAATTGCTATTATCGCCATAACCATCGGCTTGTGGCTTTCCAAACCCGATCGGAGGATTCAAAAAGATCTTCATACCGGGATAAAACATTTGATTGCCAAAAAGTGTAACTTTTGCATCATATACATCCCTGATTTGTCCTAAATTTCTAGATTCAGCCTGACGTGCCTCTCTGAGCCCTTGAACATCAGTTCTGGTAAAATCAATTGACTTTACTAGTCCGCCTTCTGCGCCAATATAAAAATGATAAATACCTTTTGCGCTATCATCATATGAA
>MDSZ01179289.1_pt1 | contig 14856 bp, 14 predicted proteins | sample 811201 | NCBI WGS metagenome assembly MDSZ01 (sample SAMN05326647, study PRJNA326480) | marine metagenome | isolation source: seawater | place: Indian Ocean: North | collected 2010
ATGGAATTTGCGGAAAGAAAGATTTGCTGTTTTTCTGGGAACAAGATTTCTCGAAAGGTAGTTGGATTTGACAGAAAACTTTCTAGAATAAAAGAACTTAAGGAAAATTTTGATAAAACTGCAGAGAAGAGTTCAAATGATTTAAGGAATAAAAAAAACATTATTTTTACTAATAATCCTAAAGATATTATCTCTTCGGATGTTTTTATAGTTACCGTTCCAACTCCAATAAATGAAAATAATCAACCTGATTTAGAATCTCTGAAGAATGCATCATTATTAATAGGCCAAACTCTATTTTTAAAGAAGTCAGCATTTATACCAATAATCATTTTTGAAAGTACTGTTTATCCTGGCGCTACTGAAGAGTTTTGCGTCCCTTTTATTGAAAAGGCATCTGGCTGTAAATACAAAGAAGATTTTCTTTGCGCATACAGTCCAGAAAGAATTAACCCTGGCGATAAAACTAAGAGACTTTCTGATATAGTCAAAATCACAAGTGGATGTAATGAGACTTGTTCTGTATGGGTGGATGATTTTTATAAATCAATAATTGATGCTGGGACATTTAGGACTGAAAGTATAAAAGTTGCCGAAGCTGCAAAGGTTATTGAGAATACTCAAAGAGATATAAATATTGCTTTAGTCAACGAACTTTCTATTATCTTTAGCAAAATGAATATTGATACTTTAGATGTTCTTGATGCAGCATCAACGAAATGGAATTTCTTGAATTTCCGTCCTGGCTTTGTTGGTGGGCATTGTATTGGAGTAGATCCTTACTATTTAACTTGGAAAATAGAACAATTTGGATATAAATCGGAAATTATTGTATCTGGTAGAAAAGTAAATCAAAATATGAGCCTTAATGTTCTTGAACGTCTTCTCCAATTTATGTTCAAAAATAATATGAGTGTTAAAAAAGCTAAAATGTTAATACTTGGTTGTACCTTTAAAGAAGATTGCCCAGATGTAAGAAATAGTAAAACCATAGATTTTATAAATGAATCTAAAAAGGCGGGTTTTAATCTGACTATTTATGATCCAGTAGCTGATTCTTCACTTTTAGAAGAAAGTATTAAAAAAGATTTTGTAAAGCATTACCCTAAAGATATTATTTTTGATGTAATTTTTATTGCATTGTCTCATAAAGAGTTCCTTGATATTAAATTTTCTGATTACGAGAAAATCCTTAGTGATAAAGGATTTATTTTTGATCTAAAAGGTATTCTTGGGAAAAGAGATAATGTACTAAGACCATAAAATCTTTGCTTAATTTTTTGATTATTTATTTCTTAAGATAAAAAGTGCATTTATTTATTTTTATCGTTTAATAACCAATACTTTATATCCACAATAAATCTCTGGCTCCATTGTATGGGATCATATAAATTTTTCATCAATCTGAATGCTTTATCAGAAAATCTTGTATTTAATTCATTATCTTCGCATAATCTTGAAATAGATTCATACCAAGATTCTTCAGAGTAACAAAGAAAACCAGCAGTTTCATCTCCTAAAAGATGATGAAAAGATCCTCCAATTTCTGCAACTACGGGAATTTTTAGTTGGTGAAATATAAAAGCTCTTGAGGCATTAGATGTGTTTTTAAATTGTAATAAGTAGTCGTTTCTTAGTATTCTTTTTCTAGCAATAAATTTAGCAAGCTTATTTCTAAGTAAACCTGTATAATGAGTTGTTGGACAAATCCCTACTGTGGAATTAGATATCTCATCTAGCCAAGTATCTTGATTCCATTGAATATGTTTAGTGATAAAACTTTTTTTGCATTTTCCTAATTTTTTATAGTCGTATATTGCTTTAAATTCATATCCTTCTCTAGTAAGCCTTTTTAAAGCGTTCTCAATATTTATATTAATAAAATCTAGATGCTGTTTATTTCCGTGATAACAAATTACTTTTTTTGATCTGCACTCTATTCCTTTAATATACTTTTTATTAATTTCCTCTATAAGAGGATAAATGAAGCACTTCAGATATTTTGAATAATAAGCTTTTTCTTCAACTGAACCTACTATTGCAAAATCTGCAATATTTAATCTTTCTTTTTCATTGTCACTTGGATTAATTATGCCAACTAAAAAATTAGGCTTTATTTTAATAATTCTTTTAAGTTTTTTTATTGGGAAGTTTTTTTTGAATATAGCAATATCACAAGTATTTTTTTCTGAAATGTCATCAATTAATATTGATTCGCAATTATCCAATTTATTTAGGAAATAAGAAAATGTTTTACTAAATATCCTATCTGATGCACGATCCATAGAAAGTACACCTACGAAACATATTTTTATTTTTTCCTTATTAATAATTTTTTTAGAGAAATTATTAGTAATCATTTAAAATCTTAATATTATATTATTTTAAGTTTTAAAGGTGCATTTAGATTCAAAATTCATATTAGTTATTGGAGGTGCAGGCTATATTGGTTCCCATACTGTAAAGTCTTTAAAAAGGAATGGTTACCATCCAATAGTTCTAGATAATTTATCTTCGGGGCATGCTTTTTTTGTTACTGAAAAATTAAAAACAACATTAATAAAAGGAGAGTTAGGAAATAGAAAATTGTTAAGAGATATTTTTCATGGGAATCATCCCGCTGTTAAAGGAAAAGAAATAGGTGGAATTATTCATTTTGCAGCTCATGCATATGTGGAAGAGAGCATCAAGAAGCCACTAAAATACTATAAAAACAATGTCATAGATACTATAACTTTACTTGAGGAAGTAATTGCCTACAAGAGCTTAAAAAAAAGTTCTTATAAGCTACCATTTGTTTTTTCAAGTTCTTGTGCAACTTATGGAATACCTAATGAAATACCAATTAATGAAAATTCACCTCAGAAGCCCATCAATCCATATGGTCATACAAAATTAATAATTGAGAAATGTTTAAAAGATTTTGCAAAAGCTTATAATTTTCAAAGTTTGATATTTAGATATTTTAATGCCGCTGGGGCTGATCCATTGGGTGAGATTGGTGAACTACATTTACCTGAAACTCATCTTATTCCATTGGTTTTAAAAACCATAAGTGGAGAAATTGATGAATTTAGATTATATGGAACTAACTATCCTACTAGTGATGGAACATGTGTTAGAGACTTTATTCATGTTTCAGACTTAGCAGATGCACATGTTTTGGGTTTGGATAGATTAATAAAAGGTTTAAACATCAATAGTAAATACCCAGAAATTTTTAATTTAGGGAATGGTAATGGCTATTCAATTTTAGATGTAATAAATACAGCAGAACAAGTAACTGGTAAAAAGCTTAAATATAAAACTGACAACAAAAGGGAAGGAGATCCACCTATTCTTATAGCATCTTCTGAAAAAGCAAAAAGAATCCTAAATTGGAAACCAAAATATTATCATTTGTCGAAAATAATTAAAGATGCTTGGAACTGGGAAAAAATAAAAATAAAATATAATGATAGTCTAAATTAAATTAGATTTTAATTTTTAAATTTAATATATTAATAAGTAATGTCATATGCATTTTTAGTAGCCTCTTTAATCATTTCCTTTATGTTCATATCATAGTTAATTTTTTTCTTATAAATGTCATCATATAAATGCATGTGATATATCCTTGGAGACATGTGCTCAACTCCAAAAAGATCTTTATTTTTTTTCACTTTTTCTAATAATTTTTTTGATCTGATATTAAATTCTGGCGGCAAAATGTATAAAGAGGCTTTACTTTTCCATAAAAGAATCCTTAAAGATGGCTGATCCCATCCTCCAGATTGATTCATATACTTATAAAAGTAAGAAGGCCATTTTTTTAGTATTTTATCCTTGGCGTATTTGTTAAAACATAATAACCCCGAATTCACTTCTCCAAATGAATAAGGAATGTTATTATATTCTTTAATTTTTTTAGAAATATTCTCTCTTTTTCTTGCAGTATCAAGGGTGGCAAGAATGTCAAAATTATCTAAAAGTTTGAATAATTCATCAATTTTTTTTACTACTATAATATCCGTGTCAAGGTAAATAGTCTTGTTAAATGGGCTTAGGGATATGTAGTCAACTTTTGATCGAACATGTAAATTTGGCATGTATCTCCAAGAAAAAAATAATGATTTTTCTGAATCGGAGATTTCTTTTTGATCGGTGATCAAATGTATAGGTAAATTAGTAGTTTTTTTAAGAATCCGAACTGAATTTATACATTCTTTATAAAAGTTTTCTCCAAATGCTGTAAATATATAACCTTTTTCATTTGATTCTAGGCAATTATTTTTCTCTTTTATTGTATAAAAAACTTTATAGTACTTTCTTAATATAAAAGAAATTTTGGATAATAAAAATGACTTTATTTTATGATAAAAGGTTTTTGAGTAAAAATATGACTTGATAATTTTCAGTTTCTTTCTCATTAATAAGAAGTTATAGTTTCTTTGTTATAAATATTTTAGCTTAATTCTTAAGCAATAATACAAATATAATTACAATAAACCCTTCATAAATCATAATAACTCTTATTTAAAAAAATATAAAAAAAGTTCATTCTGCTCCTATAAATCTTATTTTTATTAATAATATGCAAATTTCATTTGATACTAGAACATATATTCACTCAAGATTTAATAAAATTGATCAAAATGATTTTTTTAAAAGAATTGTTAATCATAAAATTAATTTTTTTGAAAAAGGGACCTCGGGTCCTAAAAAGGCTATAAGTGATTTGATAATAGCTATTGAGAAAAATGCTCTAGCAAAAACTACTTTTAATTTTTATAATTCTGATGTTCATCTTTTAAATGCTGGATTTTATTCTCCAATTTGGGAAATACTTCAACCTAAAAATAAAAAAAAAGTAATAGTAAGGTTGGATGGCATAGGTATAGATTCAGAAGAAATAGATATAGAAAAAATTAGATTAAAATTAATAAATATTATCAATAAGGGATCATTTATTGTCTACCAAAGTGAATTTTCTAAAAGTTGCTTCAATAACATATATGATTCCCTGCCACCTGGAAAAATTATATATAATGGTGTCAAAAACATTTCAAATAACGATATAAAAATAGATAAAATAATTAAAGAATTAAAATTACAGTTCCATAATGGTTACTTTACTGTTGCAGGCAGATACTCCGATAGAAAAAGAATTCATCAAATAACTAATGAATTCGCTAAATGTGATTTGGGTAATTTAGTTGTATTATCTAATGTGCCAGAAAAATATAAATATAAAAATAAAAATATTATTTATCTTGGGATGATTAATCCTGATAATGCAAGAAGAATAATTTCAAGCTCAATTGCTTTAATACATTTTGACAGGTATGATTGGTGCCCTAATATTGTAGCTGGGGCTATTCATGATGGAACTCCTGTAATCTGTTCGAATTATGGAGGAACTCCAGAGTTGGTTGGTAAAAATGGCTTAATTATAGAAGAATTTCCAGATAATCTTCCTCATGATTTAGAGGGGATTAACTTCGCCAAGTCCTCACCTTTTCCATCTAAAATGTTTAGGGAAAAAATTAGTAACATTAAATTTTTTAAAAAGATAAAAAAAAATAAGAAATTATATGATGTTAATAATATGGCAAAGGATTATGTCAAATTAGCAAATGATTTGATTAAATAAACAAAGAACTAATAAATTAATTTTGGATATTATTAAGCTGTTTAAAAAAATTAAAAAAAAGTTTTTTAGTTATAAATTGTTTCTTAAGGCTTTTTTACAAAATAAAAAAATTATTTATTTAAATAAACATAAAAAATATTCTGATTATTTAAAACATCAAAAAAATAAAACTACTAATCCAGAAAAGATTAAGGTATGGATGGGTGAAGAATGGAATATAAAATATTATGGCTTCTTAGAAATTTTCAAGAAAAATAAACAATATGTTTTCAAGAAAAAAAATGCATTATGTTTGGGTTCTAGGACAGGACAAGAAGTAAAGGCTCTCATTGATTTAGGAGTTGATGCAAAGGGAATTGATTTAGTACCTTTTCCTCCTTATACAATTGAGGGCGACATTCATAACATTGATATTTCTAAAAATACTGTAGATTTAATTTTTACAAATATAGTTGATCATTCATTATATCCTGAAATATTCTGCTCTGAAATGGCAAGAATCTGCAAACCAAATGGCAACATAATAATTCATTTGCAAAAAGGAATAGATGGGGATAATTATTCAGAAAATATGATTAGAGATCCAGATATAATAATTAGCTTTTTTAATAATTTTGAATTATGTGAAAGTAGAAAAATTAAAAATAGCTTTGATTTAATGAATTGGGAGATAATTTTAAAAAAGAATTAACAGTATAATAAGAGTCATTTTTAAGATGTTTTTGATCTATTAAGCCAAAGTCTCATCTCTCGATCTGTTATTTCTTGTCTGTCAATATCTGCTTAAAGCAATTCTTTATTTTGTTATGTGAGCCGATGAATCAATTACTTCATAATTTCTACACAAAAAAGTGGTTATAATCCAATTGCCGGTTCTGCCGCAAGAACAATCCCAGAGACTGTCATTTCAATATTACTAATAATGTCATTAAGCTCAGCTCTAGTTCGTGAAGATAGCTTAATAAGGCTTTCTAAAACATTGGTTGCGATGAAACAGAGTTTATTCATACTTTTAGAAAAATCATTAATGGCTCTTTGATCAAACGGAATATCCATGATATTTATTTCTCTACTCAAATTTCCTCTATCAATCAAAATATTATCTGAATACTCTAAAATCTCTGGTAAGTTATTAATACTTAGTTTACTTTCTGCTTTACTAGTGATGATTGAATTTGGTGCATATTTCGAGCTTTAATAATTGCATCTTTAGATTTGCAAAAAGAGAGAAAAAGATTATTTATGTTATGTTGATTGGTAAGTTCTAAGGTCTTAATATACTTCTCAGTAAAGACCTCTAATTCTATAATCCTGTTAATTACATCTACACCTTTATTATTGAAAACCTCTCCGGCTTTAGACAAGTAAAATCAAAATAATTTATAGATAAAAATATTTTAAATTTTATTTTATTTTATTATATTTTATTTATTATTTAATTTTGCAATTTCTTTTGCGATGATTTGATTACCTCTGCTATTTATATGAGCAAAATCTATAAAAATATTCTCTTCATTCTTCAGCCAATCAGTCCCATCAACTAAACTCTTGCAAAATTCTTCATCATAAACGCAAGCTCGTTTAATTTCTTGAAGAATTTCAGGATATACAGCATTCATATTTTGTTTAAAAGTAATAAGACCCTTTTGTTCTGATTTAGTGAAATAGTCATATTTAACATCAGAAGTAAAAATATTAGGATGGAGTATTCCTAAAAATTTAGAATTATTTTGTTTCGATATAAGGTAAGCTGTATACCAATTATTTATTAGATGTTTTGCTATGGCTTTAGATTTATTTTGATCAATGTGACAATTATAAGTTTCTGCCGAATTTGTATTAACTGCTAGTTTGATTATGTTAAATTTTTTATTTAGTCTTAGATATGGTGCTGAGATGAAATTTAATATATCTTGAGGAATATCATTTCTTTTTTCTCTACCTTTAAGGTTATTAGATAATATATTTTTAAAAGTTTCTTCATAAGTATGACTTGGTATTTGGTTTATTTCTGAACGACACATATGATTGACATCATTAGCACCGTCATAAAATATAACTTGATTTGGGATATTTCCGTCTCCTATTAAACTAATTAATTGATTAAGAGATTGTCTAGATGCCCAACCTGTTTCTCCAAAGTTAAATACATTTTTATTTGTTAATTCATGAAAATGGCTTGGAATAGTCTGGTTGTCTGATGCACCTGTGCCCCACATAGTTGATCCTCCAAAGAACCAAGAGGAATTATTAATGCTTTCCCCAGAAGATTTACGAGTATTATATTTACCTGAGATATTAGTAAATTTAAATTTTACTTTATTTCTTCTCCAACCAACAAAAGAACGATATTGGGTTTTAAGTTTCCCAAATTCTAGAAAAATCTGATTAGATAAATTCTTATCTTCATAAGTAGGATAATATGCTTTTACATTAGAAGTCTTATTCTCTTCTTTTAGAGAGTTCTTTGTTAATAAATAAAATTTATATATAGTTCCAGGCCCGAAAAGCACAAGTAAAAAGGTTGTTATATTTAAAATAATTAGCTTTGAAATATTTTTATTTCTTTTTTTTATCATTAACTTGTAAATCGAATTAACAGATAATGCTATTACTAAATTCCATTATAATAGAATTAATTCTCTCACGATCAGAAAAGTAATAATTAAAGGGACTAAAGTATACCGCTTTCGAATTTTTATATAATACGCAATATCACCAAAAGTTTGAAAAGATCCCATGCTCAATAAATCTCTTCGAAATAATGGTTTTCATGTTAATTTTCTAATAAAAAAATAGATTTTGTAAATGATTTTGCAAATTTGATCAAAGGAACGACAACAATAAAATATTAGATAAAAAATCTTTTTTTTATCAATTTTGTTTAGAAAATATATAGGATCCTACCGATTTTTTTATGTGTTTATTTGAGAATTGCCATATAAAACCATCTATATAAAAATGATAAAGCTGAAAAATAATAGGTATTACATAAAATATCGAATAATCTCTATTAATAAAATTTTGACTTGGCATTCCTAAATAAGCTAAAGAAGTCATTATAAATGAATAAAACATAACGAATAACAAATTAATTTTTAGATTGTGAAAGAATTTTGAAGAATTTTTTATTTCATTTTTTACTTCATTTCTTTTTTTTATTTTTATCGACCACATTAATGCCAAGTACTGGCACCAATGCATCCCAACTCCTAAGGAGGTTGCTAATGCTAAATTATCAATGAAAAGTAATGGGAGATAAATAAAAATTCCAGTTAGAAAAGAGAATAAACCTTTTCCAGAATCCGAAATTTTAATTATTGATAATAAATAAAAAATCATAAGCGAGATTAGAATCAAGTTAACTAAATTATCGCTTAAGTGAAAAGATAACATCCCAGGATTAGCAAGCCCTATTCCCAAGCAAAAAAAAGAAATTCCATAAGTTAAAAAAGAAGTTATGAAATTATTGTTTTTTGATAACTTTAGTATTCCAACACTCTGTTTAGTAACATGCCAACCTGACGCTAAGTAATGAAAAATTAAAACTAAACCATTATTAAATTTCCAAATTAATAAAATTGCAAGAAGTAAATATATTGGCAATATAAACAATTTATAATTATTTTCTTTTATCCACTTCCAATTTTCTCTATCAAAAAAGAATAGCCAAGTAGAGGCAAAATGTGTTTCTGCAAATAAGAATAAAACTGAGAGAAACAAAAAGGGTGCTATAGACGGAAAATTTACAATAACTAATAAATAAATTATTGGAAACCAAAGTGGATAAAATATAAAAAGATTATCGGTAAAGACATTTTTTGTAATATTGCTATTCACTTTTAAGATTATATTTTCTTTGCGCAAATTGTAAAATATCCCGGAGTAAACTTTTGATCTTTTATATTTCTATCATAAGAATAATCTTCCAATTCTTTTTCTAATTGATATAATTCGGCATTACTAAAATTTTTTAAATTTTTATATTCATTTATGCTTGTAGAAACCAATTCAAATCCAATCTCTTTAATCCAAGAATAAATTTCTTTGAGTATGTGTTGAGTTTCATGAGGATTTATAACTTGATCCCTGAACCATGAATAACTATGATCTTTATCTTTCATAGAAGTATTCATCTTTTTAAAAAGATTATATGCAGACTTTTCACCATGCCAATAGCAATATTCTTGTAGAAGGTTTAGCATTGGCCTCCGACCATAATAATGGTAAAGACCAACATAAATAAAACCTCCTTTCTTAACAAAAGAACTTATCTTCTTAAATGCTTTATAACAATCAATAGTATGGTGTAAAACTCCTAAACTAATAACCAGGTCATAAAGATTAGGATCTTCAAAGCTGAAAATATTGGAAGCAGTATATCTTGGATATACCGCTAATCTTTTAGAAACTTCTTGAGCAGTTTCAAGAGCCTTTTTTGTAAAATCCACAGCATGAACGTTTTTTTTATAGTGATATGAAATAGTATTAGTAAGCCAACCGGTTCCACAACCAAATTCGATAATATCTTTGATTTTTTTTTTCAGAGTTAAAATTATTACTTAATAGTTTATGCAAGTCTTCATATTCAAGTACTTGATTAGAGTTTTTAATAGAATCAAAATAAACTTTTATATCTTCTGAGAAATTGAAAGGATTATCTTTATAAAAATCTATTACCTCTTTCATTACTAAAAAAGTGAATAAATAAATGGCGCGACAACTGTGCCTTGAGAGGAGACTAAAATTATAGCTAAAGCAACTAAAGCAATTGCAAATGGTACAAGCCAGTACTTTTTTCTGACAGCTGCATATTTTATTATTTCTCTTAGTATTAAAAGCAATTTCATTAAAATTGATCTTTAAAATTAAAGTTCCTATAGCTTACTACAGATTTCATATAAAGTGATTTCCTTTTGTTTTTTGAAAATATTCTATTAAATAATCTTCTAATTAAAGCCACAGGAGTAACAAGAACATAAAAAAATAAAATAAGAATAATTGTTGAATTAATTTTTCCTAAAAAGTTACCAAATTTTATCCATAAATCATAGGGCTTCCTTAAAGAGTAAGGACTTACAAAAGATAAAGAAAAAACTATTAATGAAAATAAAATAACTATCGATTTAAATTCTTGATGTATCAAATATGGAATTAGGAAAAATACTATGAATAGTATCAACGAAAAAAGTATACCAGCATTTCTTAATTGAGATTTTGTATTGTAAGTCATTTAATTAATCTTCTATTAAATAAGGTTTGAGAAAATATTCACTAATGTCCGATTCAAGTTCATCTTTAATAATTAAGAAATTACCAATAACCAATAAATCCATATTAGTAAAATGAAAACATCTTAGTGCATCTCCAGGAGTACAAACTATAGGTTCTCCTCTAACGTTGAATGAAGTGTTAATCAAAACTGGGCAACCTGTTAGACCTTTAAATTTTGAGAGAAGCTCGTAAAAGAGGGGATTTCTTTCCTTAGATAAAGTTTGAATTCTGCAACTATTGTCAATGTGTGTTATCGCTGGTAATGTTGATCTTATCTCATTAACACGTTCTATTCCTGAATATTTAGATTGAGATTTACTATCTTTAAGATATTTTGAATTTAATTTTCTTGTTATAAGCATATATGGTGATTCATCCTTAATCCCAAAAAATTCTTCTTTATCTTCATCAAGTATTACAGGTGCAAAAGGTCTGAATGATTCTCTAAATTTAATTTTTAAATTCATTTTTTGCTGCATATCTTTTATTCTTGGGTCCCCAATTATTGAACGATTACAAAGGGCTCTTGGTCCATATTCCATTTTTCCTTGAAACCAGCCTACTATGTTACCTTGCATTAAATATTCTGAAACTTTACTAGTTAAAACAGAGTCTTCAAATTTATGGTATTTAAGTTTCAATTTATCCAAATAATTTTGGATCATTTCGTTACTAAATTCAGGTCCTAAATAAGAAGATTTCATTGAATCTTTTTTATCAATTTTTCTCACCTTTTTTGTTTCTTTATATATATAATTTAATGCACATCCAACTGCTGAGCCGGCATCTCCAGCAGCAGGTTGTATCCAAATCTTCTCGAATCCAGATTGATCAAGAATCTTACCATTAGCAACACAATTAAGTGCAACTCCTCCAGAGAGACAAAGATATTTTTTTTTCGTTTTTTGTTTGAGATTTTTTGCAATACGTAAAACTACCATTTCCAATACATTTTGTATCGAAGAAGCTATATCCATATAAAATTGACTAATCTCACCTTTAGGATCCCTAGGTGGCTTTCCAAAAAGTTTTATAAATGCAGTAGATATCATTTTTAAACCTCGCTGATATTTAAAATATTTCATATTTAATTTGAATGATCCATCATCTTTTATGTTTATTAAGTTATTAAGGATCAAATCTTTGTAAACTGGTTCCCCATAAGGTGCTAAACCCATAAGTTTATATTCACCTGAATTAACTTTAAATCCACAATAATATGTAAAAGACGAATATATCATCCCTAGTGAGTCGGGGAAATTAATCTCCCAAATTGGCTCAATATTTTCTTTATTACCAATCCAAGCAGATGTAGTTACCCATTCTCCAACAGCGTCCATGCATAGAATGGCTGCTTCTTCAAATGGAGAAGGATAAAAAGCTGCTGCAGCATGAGATAAGTGATGATCTGAAAAAAAGAGCTTTTCTGGAACCATCTTCTCATCAATTAATTTTAATTCTGAAATAATATTTTCTTTAATGAAAAGTTTTTCCTTTATCCAAGTTTGCATTGCAGGTAAAAATGAAGAGATACCTCTAGGCGCAGTATCAAAATAAGTTTCCAAAAGCCTCATAAAAACCCTTATAGGTTTTTCATAATAAATGTAAGCTTTAATTTCGATATTTTTTTCTTCTGCGATTTTATAACAGTAATCAACAGAACAGAATGGGAATCTAGAGTCATTTTTTTTTCTAGTTAATCTCTCTTCCTGAACTGCAGCAATTATTTCACCATCATCTGAAATTAATGCAGCTGCACTATCATGATAGAAACAAGATATCCCTATTACTGCCATTAGATTTTATATTATTCCTAACATAATAAGATAGTAAGAATATTTATTCCTATTACTTTTACATTTGATTTAATAAATTTAAGTTTTGCTAATAAAATTCAATTATGGAGCCGGTCGGATTTTTAACCCCTGCTTCTCTACATCACATTCAGTTGCTAAAAGAGCTTAAATATCAGTTGGTAATAGCTAATTCTTATATTAATTTTAAAAAAACAAAACAAATTTAAAAAAATATTTAAAAGAAATTGAAGATTTACATATCTATTTGCAAAAAAATAAGAGAAAACTAATCATTGTATCTCCAATTCCGGTGATTCAATCTGACCCTTTTGTATGTTCAAATTGGTAAGCAAAGGACAACAATAAATGTGATATTAAATAAATTTTTAACCCGAAGGAAAATAATGATTTACAAAAAGTCAATCATTATCTATTAACACTACAGGATAAAAAAATAAAAATGATTGATATATACTCATCATTAGAAAATAAATTAAATTCTTATGATATTGAAAATTATGATCTTTATTTGAATAAAAGTCACCTAAGTAAAAAAGGTGCGACGCTTTTCATAAACGAATTTTAAAAAATCTTTTCTGAATAATCTTTATTTATTTTTTCTTTATTCAACATAAAAAAACATTTTTTTTTTATTAATGCATAAAGTAATCTTGCCAAGAATTATTTATGATTTTAATGGTTAAAAAATTCATTTAGCAAACCGAATTTTATTTAAAATAATGTTTGAAAACTATAAATTTATTTTCAGACTTTTTTATAATATTTTTTATTTTTAAATGTTTTTGGAGTGTATTTATTAAAAGAATAATCAATATAACTAAAATCTATGATTTAAATTTATTTTATTTAATTATATATAATAATACTTACTATATATTTATAAAAATGCTAAATATTTTAATCCCAATGGCTGGAAAGGGAAGTAGATTTTCAAAAGCAAATTATAAAAAGCCAAAGCCTTTAATTGAGATTAAAGGCAAAACAATGATTGAATTGGTAATAAAAAATCTCACCCCAAAAGTTCCTCATAAATTTATATTTGTGGTTCAAAAAAAACATTCTGAAAAATATAATTTAAAGGAATTATTATCAAATTTAACAACAGATCCAATAATAAAAGAAATAGACTTTATAACAGATGGTGCAGCATCTACAGTTATGGAAGCTGAAAAATATATCAATAACGATCAATCACTAATGATAGCGAATTCAGATCAGTGGATCGATATAAAAATAGACGATTATCTTAATAGCTGGGATAAATCTAAATATGCAGGATACATTATGACTATGAAAGCTGAGGATCCAAAATGGTCATATATAAGATTTGGTGCAGAGGGAAAAATACTTGATGTAGTGGAGAAAGAAGTTATTTCAGATGAAGCTACTGTAGGGATCTATAATTTCAATAAAGGAAAGTTATTTTGCGATTATGCTAGAAAAATGATCGAAAATAAAGATTTTTCAAAAGGTGAGTATTATGTTGCACCTGTTTATAAGTACTTAATTAAAGATGGTTTTAAAGTAGGTTTATTTAATATAAATAATGATGGAGGAGGGAATATGTATGGTTTAGGTACTCCAGATGATTTGAATATATTTCTTGAAAATTTTTCTAATAGATTAGAAATTAATCCTATCAATATAAAATAATTACGTGAGCTTAATTATTTTAAATTTTATATATTAAAGAGAAAAATATAAAATAAGTATGTTAGGTTAGAAAGCTTAATTTAACAATTAATGAATTTGCTAACTAATAACAAAAAAATAAAAGCAGTAATTTTTGATATGGATGGTGTTTTAATTGATGCAAAGGATTGGCACTATGATGCTTTAAATAAGGCATTAGAAATTTTTGGAGCGAGAATTGAGCTAACAGAGCATTTATCAACTTTCGACGGATTACCAACTAAAAGAAAGTTAGAGCTTTTATCGGAAAGTGGTCGCATTCCTTTTAAATTACATGATTTAATTTCTGAATTAAAACAGAAATATACAGAACAATTAACTAACATAAACTGTAAACCGAAATTTTTGCATCAATATGCTTTATCAAAACTTAAGGAAGAGGGATACTTATTAGCAGTTGCTTCCAATAGCGTTATGAGTACGATTAAAAATATGATGAGA
>MDSZ01236581.1_pt1 | contig 14856 bp, 9 predicted proteins | sample 811201 | NCBI WGS metagenome assembly MDSZ01 (sample SAMN05326647, study PRJNA326480) | marine metagenome | isolation source: seawater | place: Indian Ocean: North | collected 2010
AACCCTAAACGTGTAAATACCTTTGGAGACACAAGAGGAAATACATGGTTTTGGAAAGGAAGGTCCCTCCTCCTCCTCCTTCGGGGAAAAAGAGCACAAAAGTTTCGAACACCTTTTTGGACTTCAAAACACAACGATTCTTGACATTTTTTTGCCACATTTTTACCTTTACCAAGACGACGCACCAACCGCTCCCGGGAACTCCTACCATAAGTTTAAGACCTTTGGGATTGGTGCGTGTTTCTCGCGTGAAACGTTTGGTGAAGAAGAAGAAGAAGAAGAAGAAAGAAAAAGAAACCGACCTCCGAGAGCGTCGCGTGACGACGACGACGCGCAAAAAGCGAAGAGGAGAGGAGCGTCTAAGGCGTCTTGGATTTTGATCGATTCTCCCCTTTAGAGTACTACATTTGGGTTCCTTTTGGACCACTCGAGGTTTAGGGTTTTAAAGGGCAAGAGCTTTTTAACCACTTTGTGAGTTCCTCGGAGGAAGAAGAAAAGCGGCGAACGCCATCATGCCCGCGTTCCACACGTCCATAGCGTTCGACGACCCCGAACGCGCGAAGAATAAACAAAGTTCCATGCGCGTGCGCGCGAAGGGATTAGATTCTCGAGCGAGTGGGTTCGCGGAGGAGACGTTCGCGAGCGCGTATAAAGAAGGGGGCGAGTTAGTCGTGGCTGGATTTTGGTTCCCGACGCGAGGCGAGAAGGTGACGTGCGACGTGTTAGACGTGTTTTTACTGCTGTGCCCGAACGGAGCGAGCGTGGCGTTGACGAACGCGGAGGAGAAGGAAGAGGGAGAGAACGGGAAAGCGTTGAGAAAGTTACACGAGGAAATGTTGGCGAGGAATAAATCAGCGGTGGTTATTTTGCCGAACGAACGCGAGTTGCACATCGTCGCGGTGAGGAAGGATATGATGCGGGATAAAGAGGAGAAGGAAAAGAAAGGTATTAACGCTAGTGTTGCGGCAGGGAAGAAGATTGACGTCGGGTTCTACGAAGACGACGAAAACGACAGGGATGCGAAGAAAAAGGAAGAGAAGGAAGAGGACGCGCCCGCATCGACGTCGTCGTCGTCGTCGTCGTCGTACTTTTTGGGTTTTGAAATCCCAAGCAAATCAGTTTTTGAAGCGAATCTTTTGTTGGAAAACTCGCAGTTTGTGGTTATTTTAGATTTAGACGAGACATTGCTCCAAGCGGCATCGGAAGGGACTTTAGAACGGGCGAGTGAAAACGAGCGGAGAAAATTGATTGAGCTAGACGGTAAGATTGAAACTTTGAGCAATGCGAATGATGAAAATAACAGAGACGAACTGTCCAAGTGTCGTAGAGAACGGCAAGAGACGGAACAGCGAAGACGGTTTCTCATGGAAGACTACCGAATGTTAAAAGAGTTTCGAGAAGGCAACGCGGTTCGGCAAGGCGCACTCTTAAACGCGAAGAACGAGAAGGCGTTGGTCGTGGATAAACTCAACCCAAAGAATGAGCTTAAAATGGTTGAACGTCCAGTCGTTCGATTGGCTTCGAAATACCGAGGCGGTTTGAACGGTTTCACGATGTTTACTCGAATCGATCCAGACGATCCGAACAGTTCGATTATAGTTCACGTTCGACCGGGATGGTTCGGTCCTCACGGTTTAAAAGAAGCCTTGTCTGGGATCAATCGCTCGAGTAAGAAACGATTAGCAGAAGTGTACGTGTGCACAACGGCGGAGAAGGAGTATGCAATGGAAATGTGGCGGATATTGGACGGCGATTTTTCGCTCATCGATGAACAGGACGTAAGGAGACGCGTGGTATCTTTGTATGGATTAGGGTCTGGTGCGCGAAAATCGTTCAAGATGGCGTGGGAAGGCAACGCAAACAAGTGGCCACACGCGCTTTCTTTGATTATCGACGACAGATCGAACGTATGGGCGGAAACTGAACAACCACACGTGTTGACTGTGCATCCATTTTTACCGAATGGGTACATCGAACCCGAATCGAATTCCATAGAAAAGAATGCAGACGCGGCAAATAGTAATAACGATAGTAATACTAATTCTGTAAAGCCAGCCGCTGTGGTAAGAAGAGAACGAGAAACCTTTCTCGAGCGCGAGCTTCCCGGGAAAGGAGGGGTGCTCGGATCTGCTTTGGGAATGCTCAACGCCGCGAGAACGAGATGGTTTTACGAGTTTCAAAAGTATAGAAAAGAGAAACGATTGCGAATGTTCGAAGAGTCGTTCGAGAGTTCGCCTAGCGACGACAAGGATAAAGTAGAATCAGAAAAAGAAGAAATACAAACGCCCGCTTCAGAGAATGCCACGGCGGGAGGAGATGGCGCTTTTCTTCCTTCTTCTGCGCAGAAGAAGAATACGTCTCTCGAACTGCCATCCTTGAATAAAATTCTCCCGGAAATCATGGCAAAAGAAGCGCAAGAACTAGCTTCGGCACTGAAAGCGCGTGCGGGAGTGTCGAGAACTGCCACTGGTGCCGGTTCTGCGCTCGATTCCATCTTAGCGCCCCTGCATCGCTCCATTGCTGAAAACGAAAAGATTAAGAAAGAAAAGCGCGAGAAGGAAGAACGAGAGAAACGTGAGCAAATGCAAAGAGAAAAAGAAGAGCGCGAGAGAAAAGAACGAGAAGAACGAGAAGTGGAGGAAGCGAGGCAAAAAGTGGAGGAGGCAAGGCAAAAAGCGGAGCGCGAGGCCGCGGAAGAAGCGCGTTGGAAGGAGGAACGCGCGAGGCGGCTAAAAGAGCGCGAGGAGGACGAGGTCGAGGAACAAGAACGAAAAGAGAAAAGGAGAAACTTAGGTAGTGCAAAGAAACTCGACAAAGACGGAATTCACGATCTCAATACGGCGGGGAAGATACTTCAAGACGCGAAAAGAGAAGAGCGCGCCGCGGAAGCAGCTTTAAAAAAAGCCAAGAAGGAGCAACAACAAATGTTGAAAGAACTCGAGGTAGAGAAGAAACGCAAAGCGTCGGCGGAGAAGAGAAAAGCGACGAGAGAGGTGAAAAATGGAAGCGCTTCGAAAAGGAAGAAAGAAGTCGTGAGTCTCACTCTGGATGAGGAGATGGCTCCGGAAGCCTGGAACGCGACGCTCGATGAAATCGCGTGCAAAGTATGCAAGAGCAAAGACGAAGGGGAAAAAATGCTCCTATGCGACGGCTGTGATTGCGGATTCCACATCTATTGCTTAAAACCGCCGATGAAGAAAATCCCAGAGGGTGACGACGATTGGTTTTGCAAAACGTGTAAAGTGGGCGTGGAGAGAATGACGAAATCCGTGGAGGCAAAAGTCGCCTTACGAGTGGCCATGCAAGAGTTACCGGAATCCTATCAGGAGGAAGCTATCAAAATTTGCAAAGTCGCGCACGGTTTAGAAGAAGACGCGGACGAAGAAATTGTCATCGACGTCGCCGAGTTGGAACCGAAGACGCTGTGGCGATTAAATTTGGTGTGCGAGCGCGCGAAAGACGATCAGCTGTGATGTGCGACGATTCATCAACACGCTTCTAGGTACACTATAAATATTATTTCAACGTTGTATAGATAAAACACTACTCTAGTTGTTAGCAAGCATATCAGTTTTCTGTTTTTTCTCTCTTTAATTTAAATTATCAACCATATCGAAGCCTCCACTGTCGCGACGAGGGCCTCGCCCGTTGCCTCTTCCTCCTCTCCCCCTTCCTCTTCCTTGTTCCGGCGCTGGACGTCGTCCTCTCTCTTGGTTATCGTCGCCAGCAAGTTCGGGATCTTCCTCGAGTAACACCTCTCGTCTGGAAAGTTTCATTTGTCCTCGTCCATTAATCTCTAACAATTTCACGTCTATTTTCTCGCCCTCTTTGACCACGTCGTTGACGGTCGCGACGCGTCCAACTTCGAGTTCGGAGATGTGACACAAACCATCCACGCCAGGGAAAATTTCAACGAAACATCCGAACTCTAAGATTTTCTTAACTTCACAGTTGCGATAAATCTTACCGACTTCTGGTTCGAGGCAAATGCCTTCGATCGTTTCTCGAGCGCCTTCCATATCGCATCCACCGGGCCCGGTAATCGTCACGTTCCCAGAATCGTCGACGTCAATGGACGACACGCCTGTCTTTTCTACGATATTTTTAATCGTTTCGCCGCCTTTACCGATAACTTTACCGATAAACTTCGGGTTGACAGATATTTTTGAAATTTGCGGCGCGTATGCGCCTATCTTGCCTCTCGGCGCCGGATTGGATTTCTCCATTTCGCCCAAAACGTGCACGATTCCTAGTCTCGCCTCCTCGAGTGCATTGCGCATGACATCTAAAGTAATACCTTCTACCTTAATATCCATTTGGAACGCGGTGAACCCGTCTGAATCTCCGGCACATTTGAAGTCCATGTCACCCAAAGCGTCTTCGGACCCGAGGATATCTGTGAGTATGATAGCCTCTGGATGCTTTTCATCACCAAGAATTAATCCCATGGCGACGCCAGCAACTTTCCTGTGTAATTTTGAAGAAGAAAAGGGAGACGAAGAAGAAAATCGTGATATTAGTTCCTCAACTATTTAAGAGCGGAAGTGAAAGACGACGACAGGAGAATATACGAAAGAAAAATGTATGCGACGGCGCAAGTTGAGTATTGAACAATAACGCCATCGACTCGAAAGCCGCGGTACTTGCGTATTATTTAAGCACTCAACGATCAAAAGCGCAACCGCAAAATAACGTCAATGTCGCCGGGTTATGACTCAAAATCACTTCACGCGACGCTTTTCAGCGCGCAGCTTCTTCAGCAAAAGTGCGTTCTTAAGACCTCGGCATTCGTAGAAAAAACAAAAAACAAAAAAAGACGATGAGAGATTTCTCTTACCTTTTAATAGGCACGCCGGCGTCTTGCAACGCCAAACACCCGCCGCAAACTGTCGCCATGCTCGAACTTCCGTTACTCTCTGTCACTGTACTTTCTATTTTAATCGTAAACGGAAAGTCTTCGCCGTTTGGAATAATTGGCAACAATGCTCTTTCGGCTAAATTTCCATGTCCAATCTCTCGTCGATTGGCGCCGCCGACTCGTCCACATTCACCCACAGAACTCGGCGGAAAGAAGTAATGTAACATGAACCGTTTATCAGTGCCATCTTCCAACGCGTCGTCGACTCGTTGCTCATCCGATTTACCGCCTAACGTCGTCACGGAATAACACTGCGTCTCGCCTCTGGTAAACAACGCGCTCCCGTGCGTTCTCGGCAGCACTCCGCACTCGGCAACAATCGGACGAATGTGCGTCAATTTCCTCCCATCCTGGCGTCTTCCGTTCGTTCGAATGGCTTCTCTCAACGCCGCGGACTCGATCCTTCCGCACGCTTGCTCGATTTGTGCGCTATCAAACCCATCACTCTCGCCCGTGTCTTTCTTCAACGCATCCACAGCTTTTTGCCTCAAATCGCCAATCGCCTTCCCTCTGACTTTCTTAATTGGAATCAACATTGCCTCTTTTAGATCTTCTCCGACTAACGCTTCAACTTTCTCGTCGATCCCTTCTGGCGTTTGAATTAACATGTCCCCACCAATTTTCTCTTTCCCAACCTCCCTGGCCCACTCTTCAATCTCTCTCGCGGCTCTCGCGATTTCTTCTTGCCCGCACGCTATCCCCGCAATCATCTCCTCCGTCGTCAAAAAATCGCCAAATCCTTCAATCATCAACACCGCCTCTTTCGTTCCGGCCATGACTAGATCCATTCTCGATGTCTCCATCTCTTCTTTCGTTGGGTTTGCGACAAATTTCCCATCGATATACCCAACTCGGCATCCCATCACCGGCGTTTTCAACGGCACGTCCGACACCGCCAGCGCCGCGCTCGCCGCGCAAATCGCCAAAGCGTCTGTCGTTCTCTCGTTGTCGTAGCTCAACACCCACTCCAAAATCTGCGTGTCGTAGCCAAATCCTTTTGGAATCAACGGTCTGATTGGTCGATCCACGATTCTCGATTTCAGCGTCTCGCCTTCTTTCAGCGACCCGTCGCGCTTTTTAAACCCGCCGGAAAATTTTCCAGCAGCTGAAAACCGTTCCGTGTAGTTCACAGTTAATGGCACCCATCCTCCGTCCGCGCTGAGTTCTCTCCCCGCGCACACCGTGCAATACACCACCGTGTCCCCTTCCGTGACGACGACCGCGCCGTTCGCTTGTAGCCCCACTTTCTGCGTTTCGATGGTTATGGTCGAGTCCCCCAGGCGCACCGTCGTGTCCTTCGGCGTGCGAATCGCGGACCCACCGACGTACCCTTCGTCCACGTCGCAGTGTCCCCCTCCTTTTTCGGTCGCGTTGGCCTTCGGCACGACGACACCGCATCGTCGCAAAACTCCCCCCCGCTGTTGATGTTGTTGTTGGTAACATTCCCTCGCTCTTCTTCTTCTCGTCGTCGTCGTCGTCGTTTTCGGCTCCACCGCCACCACCAGCCGTCGACGACGACGACGAAGAAGATTGGAATTCGTTTCGGGAAAAAAAGCGGTCGTGGTACAACACTTTGACATCATCATCATCATCGTCCTTCTCTCTCTCGAAGTCGTAAAGCGCGTCGTCGTCCGTCGCGAGTTTTGCCTTCAAAAAAGAAAAAAGAATAATCTCGAATACTACTATGCTCGTTTTCGGTGGACGACAAAGCGCAGAGACTTCAAGAGAGAGAGAGAGAGTCGTTCTATCTCTCTTTGGAATGATGTATAGTATACCTTTGGACGTCGACACAAAAAAGAGAACAAAAAAAAGACCTTTCGAAGAGGGAAAAACCTCTCTCTTCTTTTTTTTTAAATTCGATACCCTAAATTTATCTCTTTGCTCTCTCTCTGTCCTTTTTTGTCTTTTTTTTATCTTTTTTTTGTCTTCCAAAATTATTGTGTTCGAAACGACAAGACCCAAAACGCGTAACTCCGCATTCCTTTTTTCCTTTCGTCCTTTTCTTTTTCGAGAGACGACTCGTTCGAGAGAGAGAGAGAAAGAGAAACACACGCGCAGAGAGAGAGAGAGGAAAAGACTGTTTATATATATATATATCGTTCTTTCGAGGACACCGACCGAACGCTTGGCCTTTTCGAGGAGGGAAGAAGAGGAGACGACTTTTGAATCGAATCGGATTCGATTGGTTTCATCGAGAGGCTCTTGAGAAGTCTTGGGAAAAACCCAAAAATCAAGTCGTTCTTTGGAATTTCAAAAGACCTTTTCTCTCTTTTGCCTCCGAAGGTATACGCGGAAAAAGAAGCGAAAGTCCCTTGTCGCCTAGAGGGGAGGGGGACTTTTTGAGAGTCGATCGCGCCGAGGAGAAACGACATGTCCTCGCCGGTGCCGACGCCGCGAAAAGATGCGACGCAAAGTGGGAGCAATGGACCACCGCCGCCCCGATCGGGAAACGCGACGACGACGACGACAACAACAACAACAACACCGGTGCAAGGAGGTGGAGCTCCAAAAGGCGCCGGTGGACAACACGCACCGTCGCAACAAAGGTCGTCGCAAGATGGACAACAACAGCAACACACTCCTCGAGGTCCTGGCGGTGGGCCAAACACTATGGGTGGACGAGGCCCTGGTAATTTTAACCCAAACTTTATGATGGGAAGAGGTATGGGCGGTCGAGGCCAAGGAGGCGTGCCCGGGCAACAAGGTCCGCCGATGTTTGTGCCGTATGGACCACAAAGCATTCCGATGGGATCGTATCCGGGAGGTCCCGGTGGTGCCGGGAGAGGCATGCCTCAAGGGATGCACCCGAACTACATGCAAGCGCAGATGGCGATGGCGGCGCAGGCGCAGATGTTGCAACAACAAGGCATGAGAGTCGGTCCGCCCCCGGGTGGCGGTGGAGGCGTGCCTGGGGGCGGTGGTGGAACTCCAGGAGGCCCGTCAATTGGAGGAGGAAGTAATGCATCCCCATCTCCGAGTGTAGCGACGCCAGCGAGAGAACGCAAACCGATAAAGATTTTCAATCCAAACACGAAAGCCGAGGTGAAAATTGAAAAGTCCGAGGAAGTGATCAAAGCCGAAGCCGAGGCGAAGAAGAGGAAAGAAGAGGCGGATAAAAAAGCAGCGGAAGAGAAGGAGAAGTTATTGGAAGCGGCACGGAAGCAGCAACAGCAACAGCAGCAAGAACAACAACAACAACAACAACAACAACAACAACAACAACAACAACAACAACAGAACAAGTCTGCGGCGCAAGTCGTTGCGGCAGCTGCGTCGCAACAGCAAGCGCCAGCGGTGCCACAGAGTCCGCAACAGGCAATGCCGCCGTCGGTACCATCTTCTGCACAACCTCCTGCGCGTCCAAGTTTTGCAAATTTGGCGGCTAAGAAACCGACACCGCCTCCGGTCACCGCTGCGCCGCAGAAAGCACCCGAGTCTTCTACAGACGCGGCGTCGTCGCCGCAAAAACCACCGGCACAGAACCAACCGGCAAAAGTATCCGCGGCAGATGTTGTGAAGTTAGCCGCGGAAACCGCGCGAAAAACGACGATTTCAGACGTTCCTCAATCGACTGCAGCGCAAAAGCTGGTTCAACCTCCGTCCGCGCCGCCGCCCTCTTCAAAGGCGGTAGCGACGGAACCACCGAAACCGACGTCTTCCCCGGTGCCAGTGCAAGCCTCACCGCCGCCGCCAATTCCGAAAGATGAACCGAAGAAAGCGCTGGCATCTACTGGAGAAGCAGTCGCTGCAGTCGTGGAAGCGCGCGCCTCGGCGGCACAATCCACCCTTCCTGAACCGATATTGGCGGAGAAACCGAAAGATGGAAAGTATACCGAAGAGTTTTTGCGTTCGTTGATGGATTCTCCGTACAGTACAACGAAGTTTTTGAAAGGATTTGAAGTTCCATCAGACGTGGAATTCTGGCCTGTGCCTGGATTTATTGCGCCGCCGGGCGTACAGTCGCAACAAAGAAACCAATCGCGAGGCAGTAGGGGTGGTTCTCGTGGTGGAGGTGGAGGTGGAGGTCAACCGAACTGGGACAAAGGCGCTAGGGGAGGTGGCGACGGTCAATGGGAGCATCGCAGTTTACCGGACGACCACAACAACCGTCGCGGAGGCAACCGTCGTGACGCTGGGTACGGAAACAACAACCAATACCGAGGTCCACCACCGGGTGTCGTCTTACCGGAGTTGCACAAGACGGAGAATGTCTACGTCATCGGTAAAGTTCAAGACGAAGAAGAGAAGAAGCAAAGAGAGTTTAAGAGTTTACTCAATAAACTCACTCCGGAGAACTTTGGTAAGTTGATGGAGAAAGTTATCGACGTCGGTATCACCGAGCCGAAGACCTTGATCGGTTTGATTGGTCAAATGTTCGATAAAGCGTTAACGGAACCGATTTTTTCGGCGATATACGCAGACATGTGCGCGAAACTTTCCGAAAGGTTTATAAAAGATAACGTCCAATTCATAGACACTGCGGCGCCGGAGGGCCAAAACCAAATCACGTTCAAACGCGTCTTGTTGAATAAGTGTCAAGAGGCCTTTGAGTCCGGCGACGCGCAAATCAAAGCAAACTACAAACTCGTAGAAAAGCACAAAAAGGCTTGTAAAACACCACTAACAAAAGAAGATGCCGAAAGGATTGCGAAGGAGGAAGCGAGTAAAGACGGGAGCGCGGACGTGAAACCGGAAGACTTGGAAGAAGGCGAAATCGCGCCGACGCCGAAAGTGAAAACTCTCGAAGAACTCGAGTTGGATCGAAGACGCGAAATGAACCGATTAGAGGAAGATTTGCTGAAATCTCGACGACGGATGTTAGGGAACATTCGATTCATCGGTGAGTTGTTCAAGAAGTCCATGCTCACGGAGCGTATCATGCACACGTGCATCCAAAAGCTTCTCAAGGAAGGTGATGCTGGAAAAGAGGCCGCCACAGCCGCTGGCGAAGACGAAGACGATGGTCCGAGCGAACCAGACGAGGAAGATGTCGAAGCCTTGTCGAAACTCTTAACTACTGTTGGCTCGATGATTGACCACCCGAAAGCCGAGGCGTACTTAAACGCATATTTCCGAAGAATCGAAACATTAACGAAAGCGTCGCACTTGAGTTCGAGACACCGATTCATGTTGCAAGACGTCATTGAATTGCGACAGAAAGGCTGGAAAGTACGCCGACAGGCGGAGGGTCCGAAGAAGATCGATGAAATCCACCGCGATGCGCAACGTCAAGCCATGGAGCAAGCTAGAGGTGGCGACCGACGCGGTGGTAGTTCGGGCAGAGATCGTGGCGGTCCAGGCGGACCAGGTCTCCGTCGGTCCGACTCGCGCTCGTCCACAAGTAGATTAGATGGTGGTGGTGATCGACGCGGTAGTGGTAGAGATGGTGATTCTAGAAGTAGTAGCAGCAGAAATAACAGCAGTAAACCGATGGAACGACCTCGCATCGTGCAAAAACCGAGAGGCTCTTCCATTTTAGGTGGCGGTTCTGGGGGTGGTTCTGGCGGCGTCGGTGGCGGTGATGGCGGTGATGGTGAATTTAAAGTTGTTGAAAGTCGTTCCAACCCACCATCGCGATCGAACACGCCAAAACTCAGCAGCGGTAAAGGTAGCGACTTGAAAGAGGATTCCAGTCGTCCTGAAACTCCGAGAAGCGACATGGAGTCTGAATTTGACGATGAAACCGGAAACGAGGAAGAACGGAAACGCACTTTAGAATACTTCTTGGACGATAAAGATGTCGGCGAAGCGATTAAATCCATCTCCACATGGAATAATGCTAAGGTTGGCATCTTCATCCAACAGTTATGCACGGTTGGTTTCGATAGACGAGGCATGGAATGGGAAGCGAGCGAGGATTTAACTCGAGAACTTTCCCGGTCCGGATACGCAGACGCAGTCTTAGACGGCATCGCTGAGATTTTCAACGATTTGGAAGATGTTATTTGCGACCTTCCCAAAGCTGATTCCATCTTAGCCGGCTTATTAGCCCACCCATTAGCTGACGGTACCATCAAACTTGCCGACGTTGCGAAGGCGTTGGAAGCTGCCAAACCCGACGGCGGCGACGATGGTCAGGTCGTCAAAGAGGGCTTAGCGTTACCTTTGCTCTGTAAACTCCTCGTTCGCGTTTCGAAAATTGAATTAGAAGACTCCGTCAAAGCTGACGCGCACGCTTTAGTCGAAGAAGCCAACTTGGACTTGTTGAAATTCGTCGCCCATTACGAAGACGACAAGGAGGGCTCTTTGGCGGAAGAAATTGGGCGCTACGAAGGTCTCAAGGAGATTTTGGATGGAGAATAACACGTTTATACACGACTTAATAAAACAACACGAGTTTAATTAATAATAATAATACAAGTATTGATACACCCACGAATACTACTACTCTTACTCTTACGTCATCTTTGAGTGCTCTCTCAGTGTTCTTCTTTATTTGGGGCGTCTCGAGCACGCACTTTCTGAGATAAAATTCCTATATGGAAGAAGAAGTGTCTCCTTCAAACTCCTTGAAAGTGGGGAGGAAAAAGAGGTTGTTTTTGAAACAACGAACGACAACCAAGAAAAAAAGCGTCAGAAATCATTCGCGGTTTAGAGAAGAAGCACACATCATCGAAGCGTCTCTGACGCGGTGATTTCGCTCTTTCGTTTGTTCCCGTCGCGTGGAAAAAAGTGCGAGGTACGCGTTCGCGTTCGCGTTTCCCTCCTCCGCGGGTCGCGCGTCCTCTCGCGCGCGCGGCTTTGCATCCTCATTTTCTCTTTTTTTTTTTTCGTAAAGCAGATAAGCGACCGAACCGTTGTTACGTCGTGCATTCTCTTCATTCGCGTGTGGCGTAATCTCCCAAGCGAGAACGCGCCTTTGCGACCGAAAAAAACGAAATCGAGCCGCGGCATCGAATGTCGTCGCGTTTCCTTCGTTCGAAAACGGCAACGACGACGACGGCGACGCGGGCGCGCGCGCGTGCGGGTCTTGGATGTCCTCTTTCTCTTTTTTCTCGTTTCCACGTGGTTTTCCCAATTGGTTGGGTGAAAAAGCGTCCTTCTTAAGATCGATCGAAAGCGCTTTTTTAGAGGTCCAGAGGCCATTTTGGGATCTAAAACCCTAAACTGTGATCTCTTTGGTTTTTGGGAAAAAAAGGGAATGTTAATAAGAAAAAGAGGATTACCACAAAGACGCGCGCGCGCACCCAGAAGAAGAGGAAAAACGCGTCCAAACCTCGCTTGACGCGAAGACAAAAAAGAAGACTTTGCGCGATTGGGGAAAATCGCTCGTGCGACGATGCTTTTTGACGACTGACGGTTTCGTGCGCTCGCTCTTTCTTGTTACACATAGGATTGATTTTTCCCCGCCAAGAGATAAAAAAGTGCGGGATTTTTTCGAATCGCGTCGTCGTCTTCTGCTCTGGGGTGACCAACGTCGGTGAAGAAGAAGAAGAGGATCGAACGACGAGCTGCTCGAAAGCGCGCGCGTCGCCGAGTTCTCGATATCGTTTCGTTCGATACGAAAAAGAAGAGAGATCTTGGGTGGAGATCAAGAAACAAAAGTAAATTTGTATTATTATTGTTATTAATCGGACGGATTTCTGGGTGAGATAAGGAGAGACCAAACGAGAAAGAAACAACTGTAGATTAGCGTTCGTTCGACGACGAAACAAAAAAGGATGAGCGATACCAACACGAGCTATTCTGTACAATATGGTAACAACAGCAGTATCAATACCAACACTGGCAACGATGGAAGAAACAACGGAGCGGACGTCCGATTGAAAATGAAATCAGAGAAAGGGTCGTCTCCCAACACGTACGGCGACATGTCAGGCACGACGTCCGCGACGTTATCGAACCAAAGTTCCGGAGGATCGCAAGATACGAACGGTATATCGGAGAAAGAACATCATTTGGGGTTGAAGTATCGAGAAGAGAAGGAAGAGAAACGAAACAGCGAAAGTGACGACAGGTCACCCGTGCACTGTTCGTCGCAGATTAAGGAACATCAAAAGCAGCAGTTGATGACGCAGCAGCACCAGCGCGAACAGCAGCAGCACGAACAGCAGCAGCACTTGCAACGACAACAGGGTGTGGATATGATGGATATCAATGAGCAACAACAACGTGCACACTCAGCGATGACGTTAGACGCTACGTTAGGATCAAACGGCTCAATATCTTCGTTTCAACAGCACCACTACCCGCGATCTGAAAGTGCTGATATGGTTGGGCACGTGAACAATGACAATAATAACGGTGGTCCGGGTGGTAACCTTCCGGCGTTGAAAGGCGTCGCGTCCATGTCTTCTGCAAACTATTTGCGAAAATCAGTCTCTTGTCAGCGCATAGATGAGATTTTGAAAGACTCGATGGACGCGTTCCATCGCGACGGACCTTTAGTCAGTCCTTTGCGCAAAATGAAACCGGGCGGTTCCGAGAGGCATAAAAATCGACACGCGTTTGGTGGCGAGACTGCTTTCTCCGGCGGTAGCTGGATGGTAGATTCTCCGATGCGCGACCGAATGTCCTACGTCTGCGAATCCAAGGGGTTCGACTACGGGATATTCTGGAAACTCGATCGACAACGAACGAGTTTAATGCCCGCGGAGTCGAACATCTCCCCTCGCTTTGCCGCGGATACGAACCGATTATCCTTATTCGTCAGCACTTCGAAAACGTTATTCACTCGATACGTTCTCGGTTTTGGCATGCCAGGGCGCGTCTGCCACTCCGGAAACTACGAGTGGCACGAAGACATTTCCTTGTTACCAGGATGGTCCTTCCAGCGAAAAGTCCAAGCAGAGAGAGCCGGATTAAAAACCATAATCTGCGTCCCGGTGGAAGACGGCGTCGTCGAATTCGGTTTAACCGACGAGATGGACCACAGCGTCGCCATCGTCCAGTACGTCCAAAAGATGTGCAAATCCTTGCCCTCTTCTCGATAATAAAACGAGGAGCGTTTGCGCGTATGAGCGAGGGAGAGAGAGAGAGAGAGAAAGAGAGGAAAGAGAGGAAAGAGTTCTCTTCAACCATTCGTGTACTGTATGTTTATCCCCCCAAAGTTATTTAATTTCTATTTATGACTGCATGTCTCCTTGTACGTACCTATTTTGAGAGCATCATACTAGAACACGAGCGACTTTTATTTCTTTCTCGTTTTGTTTTGTTTCTTCAAGTTTCATTATCATCCAAATGCCAAAAAAAGAAGAGGAGTAAAGTGAAAAAATCCCTTCTTCTTGATGGGACCCCTTCATTCGTGAGAAAAACAAAGAGGTTTAATTCGAGGGCAAACTGGGTGTCATCATCAACTTCTGCGCGCGCGCGCGAAAAGCGACACCCACGTCCGCGAAAAAACGACGCTTTTTGTTTGAGACGACGACGACGGCGGCGGCGCGGGGAAGAAGAAGAAGAAGAAGAAGAAGAAGAAGGCGTCGATGGACTGGGCGGTGGACCCGCCGCCGTCCTGGGCAGTCTTCCCTAAACAACCGAACGACTTAAACCACTATCATGTCGGCGATTTGGTCTTTTGCAAAGCGACTTTACGAGCGATAGAACCGTTTTGGCCGGGGAAATTGATCGACCCGATCGAAGCGCCGAGCGCGGTGAGAGCGTCGTGCGTTCCAGATGCCGTGTGCGTTATGTTTTACGGCCCGGCATCGATCAAAAAACACGACCGAGATTATTGTTGGGCGGTGAAGGAGCAGTTAGCACCGTTCGATGAAGAGAACGCGCGGACCTGTAAAAAGCAGGTGTTGCCGAAACGGATGCGACCGAGAGCGTTTGAAACCGCGGTGAAGGAGATTGACGCGGTGTTCAAGCAGTTTGGGACGGCTAGGTTAGGTTTTGAGGATGTGTCGCATTTAGAAGAAGAAGATGAGGAGGAGGAGGAGAGAGACGCCGACGACACGGACGAAGAGGATACCGAGGACGAAGATTATGGGATGAACAAT
>MDSZ01115407.1_pt1 | contig 14855 bp, 6 predicted proteins | sample 811201 | NCBI WGS metagenome assembly MDSZ01 (sample SAMN05326647, study PRJNA326480) | marine metagenome | isolation source: seawater | place: Indian Ocean: North | collected 2010
CCCGCATCAAGGACGCCAACGGCGACCGCGCCCTGGAGTTCTAGGTCCAGGCCCTTTCCAGCTGATCAACCTGTGCAGCCCCGGTTACCCACCGGGGCTGTTTGCGTTTCAGTCAACCGCAAACGGGCTGCATAGTGTCCTCAGGCCTCGCCCACGAACAGAAAGCCGTCTTTCGAACAAATATCCTGCAGCCAGCCAGCCCAAGCCGGTCGTCTGAGCGCCCAATGACAGATTGCGATACTGAAAGTCAGGAGAATTGGCGCACCCGACAAATGGTGGCTCCCGTCACAGGCGTCATCTGAAACATGATATCTAACGATTCCAATCACTTAACATGGCCGGGTTCGATACCAAGAGGCGATTTTGGTCTACTATTTGGTCTACCCCTTAAACGGCCTGTAGTTCCCCCACGATCCCTTTAGTGCACTTATGGTACCGCGTGCTTCGCCCCCTGAAGAGTGCGAGCAAAGGTTTTCGCCGAAACGTGCGAGTTCATGGATCCTCCTTATTCGTTCAATAGGGACAGTGTTTGGGGAAGAGCTGAATGGATCTCTTCGATAGGCACGGTCTTAAGGACGAGGAGGGGTAATCGGACCGAAAACGTTATTGATTAGAATGAGTTGCCAGTCTGATGATTGCCCTTTCAGCGAAGGCTTAGAGAATGAGATTTTGCGGCTATGATTGAAAGCCGGGCGGTAATGGAAGCCGGTGTATCGCGTGCCAGCAGTTGAAGTGTCGGTTGACATCACCTTTGCCGAGTGCTGAAGATAAGCCATTGCTTTCAAATGGTTCTCACCCATGTCGTCGACGAATTTCGATCACCTGAAGCCTTTGAGCCCGGAGCTTCACAGACTGGGTGCGCTCGCAGAGCAATTCTTCTCCCAGGACGCAAACACTTCGCTAATCAAGAGCCGCCAGTTTGCCGAACTCATGGTGAAGGAAGTCGCAGCTATCACGGGACGCTACGACCCGGCGCTTCGTGAGACCACAAACGACCTTCTTCGTCGATTGACCTCGCAGCAGGTACTTCCAAGAGAAGTGTCTGACGTTTTTCACGCCGTCCGCAAACAGGGCAATCAGGCCACCCATGAGTTCACGGGCACCCCTGGCGAGGCCTTGTCGGCGCTGAAGTTCTGTAGATCGCTCGGTGTCTGGTACCGGCGTACCTACGGCCGGGATCCGAACTTCAAGCCGGGTCCGTTTGTGCCACCGAAAAGTTCGTCAGACATAGACGAAGAGACCAAGGCGAAGATTGCCGAATACCAGCAGAGGGTCGTTGCCGCTGAGGCGTCTCTGGAAAAGGCCAAAGCGTCTGCGGAAGACCTTGCCAAAGCGAAGGCTGCAGCTGAAGAACTCGCCAGACAGGCCCAGCAGGACAGCGAGGAGTGGGCGAAGACCGCGCTGGAACAGGAAGCGACGGCTGCTGAACTTGCCGAAAAGCTGGCCGAACTCCAGAAGAAGGCCGAAGCAGAACCTGAACAGCTCCAGATGGAGTTCAAACAGGCGGCCTGGCAAGCAGCGAGCAAGCTGGAGCTGGACGAGGACGACACGCGTCTCCTGATTGACGTTCAACTGATCGATATGGGCTGGGATGCCGACAGCAAGCAATTGCACTACGCCAAGGGCACCCGACCGGAAAAGGGTCGCAACCTTGCGATTGCCGAATGGCCCGCTGAAGGTGGCCGGGCAGACTACGCGCTATTTGTCGGAGAAACCTGTGTCGGCGTCATTGAGGCGAAACGGGAGGCGGCAGATGTTCCTGGCGTTCTTGCCCAGGCACAGCGCTATGCCACCACCTTGCGGCTGGAACCGGAGAACATCGCCGAGGGTGGCCCCTGGCAGCACGGGCTTGATGCTCCCTATCGGGTACCGTTCATTTTCGCGACCAATGGCCGACCATTCATCCAGCAATGGAAGACCAAATCGGGCATCTGGCATTGTGACCTGCGCCACGCTAACAATCACCCGTCCGCAATGCGTCAGTGGTTCACACCACAAGACTTGCTGGCCAAGCTGGAGATCGACCTGGAAGCAGCCGTCGAAGGCATGGCAGAGAAGACCTTCGGCAAGGGAGCGCTTCGGCCCTACCAGGAAGACGCCATCGACGCCATCGAGGACGCCATCGGCGAAGGGCAGCGGGAAATCCTGATTTCCATGGCGACCGGTACGGGCAAGACACGTACCAGCATCGCGCTTATGTATCGGCTTTTGAAGCACAAGCGTTTCAATCGGATCCTCTTCCTGGTGGACCGCAAGGCGCTGGGCAAGCAGACGGAAGACGCGCTGCAGACGACAAGCCTGGAAGGGATGCTCAACTTCGCACAGGTCTACGGTGTTGCCGGTCTGGATGACAAGTTACCGGAAAAGGACACCAAGGTTCACGTGGCGACCGTGCAGTCGCTGATTGCCCGGATCGAAAGCGGCGATGATGTCAGCAAACGTCCGACACCAGGCAGCTATGATTGTGTCATCGTCGATGAGGCCCACCGGGGCTACACGCTAGATGCAGAACTGAGCGAAAGCGACATCGTCTTCCGGTCTCTTGAGGACTACCAGTCCGCCTATCGTCAGGTCCTTGATTATTTCGACGCGGTGAAGATTGCCCTGACGGCGACACCAGCGCTCCATACCCGCCAGATCTTCGGACACCCGGTCTACCACTACGGTTACCGCCAGGCGGTGATCGAGGGGTATCTGATCGATCATCTGCCACCGAGGCGCATCACCACGGCGCTCGCCGAAGCGGGTATCCATTTCGAAGGCGGTGAGGAGGTCGAGATTATCGATCGCAAGACCGGTGAAATCGATCTCTTCGAATTGCCAGATGATGTCGAGCTTGATTATGACCTCGCCACCTTCAACAAGCGGGTCTATTCGGAAAACTTCAACCGGACCGTCTGCCAAGCCCTGGTGACGGAGATCCCTCCTGATAGCCCGGGCAAGACGTTGATCTTTGCCGCCCGGGACGAACATGCCGACGATGTCGTCAGGATCCTTACCGAAGAACTGATCGAGGAGTATGGCGAGAGCTCTGTACCTAACGGCATGGTGAAGAAGATCACCGGCAAGACCGACCATACCCAGGACTGGATTCTGAAATTCAAGAACGATCCCTTGCCGAAATACGTTGTGACAGTCGACCTGCTCTCCACCGGTATCGACGTTCCGACAATCTGCAATCTGGTTTTCCTGCGGAGGATCAAAAGCCGCATTCTCTATGACCAGATGATTGGCCGGGCAACACGCCTCTGCCCGGAGATCGGCAAGCAGAATTTCCGGATCTTTGACGCGGTCGATCTCTATGCCGAGCTGCAGGAAATGTCTGACATGCGTCCTGTGGTCGTGAAGCCGGATGTGCCGCTGAAACAGCTGGTGTCCGATTTCTTCAACGCGCCAGACGATGACGACAAGACCCGAGTGGCCGGTCAGGTGATCGTCAAGATGCGCGGGCTCGCTGGCAGGATCGATGAGGAAACGCGCGAGAGCTTTCTTCACCACACCGGCCAGACGCCTGAAGCCGCCCTGGAAAACCTCTCCACCCGGCCGTCTGCCGAGCTGGCCTCCTGGCTTAAGGAATACCCCCGCGCTGTCGAAATTCTTGAGCGTAGGCCGGTACGGCAGGACAGGTCGAATGATGGTGTCGTCATCTCCAAGCACGAGGACGAGCTGCTGCGGATCGAGGAGATCTTCGGCGGGAACACCACGCCGGAGGACTACATTGAAGGCTTTGAACGCTACGTGCGGGAGAACATGAACAAGATCCCGGCTCTGATTGCCGTGACCCAGAAACCAAAGGAGTTGACCCGCAAGGAACTGTCCGAGCTGGCAGCCCTTCTGGATGAGGAAAACTACTCTGAATCCATGCTCCGTGCAGCCTATGGCAAGGCGCGTAATGCGGACATTGCTGCCCACATCATCGGCTTTGTCCGCCAGGCGGCGCTGGGTGATCCACTGGTCCCTTACGCGGACAGGGTGGATGCAGCAATCGATCGGATCGAGAAATCGCGTGAGTGGAGCAAGCACCAGAAAAACTGGCTGCGCCGCATCGGACGGGCCCTGAAGGACAAACCGGTGGCGGACCCGACCCTGCTTGACCAGGGCGTTTTTGCCGACAAGGGCGGTTACACGCGCATCTCAAGGGAGTTTGGTGAGGAAGACCTCAGCGACGTCCTGCAGCAATTCAACGAGGCCATTTGGGGTAACTCCGCTGCTTGACCTCGCCAAATTTGTCGAAGGCCGTTAAGGCTTGCAAGAACAACAACTGAATCCGCTTGGAACCCACATGAACGCCAATGCCATCGTCCAGAAACTCTGGCGCCTTTGCGCAGTCCTTCGCAAGGACGGTATCACTTATCAGCAGTATGTGACGGAACTGACCTATCTGCTGTTTTTGAAGATGATGGCTGAGCGTGGGCGTGAAGCGGGTGCAATCCCCCTAAGTTGCCGCTGGGGCGAATTGGCAAAGCTCAACGGCCTGGAGCAACTGGACCTGTATCGGTCCTCACTGGTAGCGCTGGGCAGCACAAGTTCCCGCATCGGGCCAAATGATGCACTGGTTCTCAAGCCGACAGAGGCAGCCGGGCGAGAAGAACGCGAAAGGTATGCGGATGCCAGACCAATACCGGAGATGGTCCAGGCCATCTTTGACAATGCCTCTACCTTCATTCGCGAACCGCAAAATCTCACTACATTGGTCACTGCGATTGACGATCTCGACTGGTTCTCCGAAGAGCGTGACCAATTCGGCGATCTTTACGAAGGCTTGCTGCAGAAGAACGCAGAAGAAACCAAGCGTGGCGCCGGGCAGTATTTCACTCCCCGTGTTCTGATCGAACTGTTGGTCCGGTTGATGCAGCCCCAATCCGGCGAAGTCATTCAGGATCCGGCTTCAGGAACAGGTGGGTTTCTAATTGCGGCTGACCGCTACATGAAAGCCAGAACGGACGGCTACTTCGATTTACCCGACAGTGGCGCCTGGCAAAAAGCAAATGCGTTCCACGGAATGGAAAATGTCGCCGGAACCTATCGCCTTCTGCTCATGAACCTGTATCTCCACGATCTTGCGCCAGAGCACGTAGCGATGGGCGATACCCTATCGGAAAAGGGGAAGCGCCTTGGCAAGGCCAACCTGATCCTGACCAATCCGCCTTTCGGCCCGGCTGGCGGCGCTCCAACCCGTGATGACCTGACGGTGACAGCAAGCGTCTCTTCCTATCAGCTACCCTTCGTCGAGCATTGCATCCGTTCCCTGAAGCCTGGCGGCCGGGCAGCTATCGTTGTGCCGGACAATGTTCTGTTCGAAGACGGGCGCGGCAAGGCGTTGCGCCAAATGATGATGGACTGGTGCGACCTGCACACCATCCTGCGACTACCCACCGGCATCTTCTATGCCCAAGGGGTGAAGACCAACGTCATCTTCCTGACGCGCGGCAAGACGGAAACCGGCAACACGGATAAAGTCTGGGTTTATGACCTTCGCGCCCAGATGCCGAAATTCGGTAAGACCAATCAGCTGACGGAGGCCCATTTCAAGGACTTCGAGGAGGTCTACGGAGCAGACCCGAATGGCAAGGAGCGCGGAGATGATCACGGTGAGGACGGACGCTGGCGCTGCTTTAAACGTGAAGAAATCGCGGCGCGAGGAGACAATCTGGACATCGCTTGGCTGCGCGAGGCCGAGGAAGAGGCCGAAGAAGGCCTGACCGAGCCGGAGGACATCGCAGGGGCGATCCTGGGGCACCTCCAGGCGGCGATGACCGAGATTGAAGCACTGAGTGCGGAATTGGAAGACGATTTACCGGTCGTTGCCCCGGAGGCGACGGCATGAGCGAATTGCCGAAGGGGTGGGCCAGTACTCGACTGGGTGATCTGGGAACGTGGTCCAGTGGCGGGACCCCGTCACGCAAGCATCCAGAATACTATAGTGGCACAATTCCGTGGGTGAAAACCGGTGATCTCAAAGATCAGCCACTTTCTGATACTCCCGAAAAAATCACGCAAGCAGGACTAAAAAATAGTTCCGCTAAGCTGTTCCCAAAAGGCACCTTGCTGATTGCGATGTACGGCGCGACTATCGGAAAAACAGCTATACTGGACATCGAAGCGTCCACTAATCAGGCCTGTGCCGCGTTTCTCCCGGAAGGCTTGTCTGCTGATCTTATTCCCTTCCTATGGAAGTATGCCATTGGAAAGCGAAGTGCCTTCATCGCTGCCGGGCAGGGGGGAGCTCAACCGAACATCAGCCAAGCGTTAATCAAAGAGTTTCCGATTGATCTTCCTCCACAGGCCGAGCAGAAGCGCATTGTCGTCAAGCTTGACGTCTTGAGCGCCCGCTCCGTCCGAGCTCGCAATGAACTCGCTCGCATCGACACCCTCGTCAAACGCTATAAGCAAGCCGTGCTCTCCAAGGCGTTTTCGGGGGAGTTGACGCACAAAGGCGATTGGCGACCCACGCCTGAAGGAATGGTCAGGACCTCGACAAAGGACCGTCTTCCAGATCCATGGCAGATACGTGAACTCGCTGAGATCTCAGAAATTCAGTCGGGCCTTGCGCTAGGAAAGAAGCGCAAAGTTGATACCGACCTCATAGAGCTGCCCTATTTGCGGGTCGCCAATGTTCAAAGAGGTTGGCTAGCACTCGACGAAATCAAAACCGTAGAGGTAACCGAGAAGGAAGCTCAGAAGCTTTTCCTAAAGGTCGGCGACGTTCTCATGAACGAGGGCGGAGATCGTGACAAGCTTGGGCGTGGTTGGGTCTGGAATGGCGAAATAGAGAACTGCATCCACCAGAACCATGTCTTTCGGGTACGCCTCGAGGAAAAGATGCTTCCCCCTAAGTTCCTATCGTATTTCGCGAACGAATTCGGTCAGCAACATTTCTTTAGCCAAGGGAAACAGACGACAAATTTGGCATCGATTAGCAAGTCGAAGCTTTCTGCGATGAAAGTTCCCGTGCCAGAATTCTCAGAAGCAGAAGAAATCGTTCGCCGCATTGAGAGTGCCTTTGCGAAAATCGACAAGCTGGCGGCGGAGGCAAAACGGGCGCTGGAGCTGACGGACAAGCTGGACGAGGCCATCCTCGCCAAGGCCTTCCGGGGTGAGCTTGTCCCCCAAGACCCCAACGACGAACCCGCAAGCGTGCTTCTCGACCGGGTTAAGTCATCACGAGGTACCTCAGAAAAAACGGTCCTAAAGAGGCAGAATAAAGATAGGCAAAAATCTTATCGCAGAAAGAGCAAAGCCGCGGATAAGAAACGTCAAGATGTATCGGAAAACTATCTTAGAGAAATAATATTAGAAGATGGCGGCAGAATTTCTCCAAAGGAATTACTGAAGCGCAGCGAAATGGGTTTAGATGAGTTCTACAAGCAGTTGCGACTGGAAATTGAGGCGGGGTCATTTTTTGAATCGGAAGACAAAGATGAATTGGTATTACGCACATGAGAATAGATCTCCTCAAATTGCGTTCATTCAAGAACCTCACTGATGTGGAAATAGATTTCGACGAGGGTGAGCTTTCCACCGTTCTAATAGGTGAGAACGGTACGGGCAAATCGAATGTAATTGAGGCAATTGTAAAGATTTTCCGTGATCTTGATTTGGGGCTAAAGAGCGATTTTCCTTTTTTTATTGCTTATAACTGCAGGGGGAGCCGAATTGAAATAGATAGCAAGTATACAAAAGAAAATGTAATTAAAATTTCTGTCGACAACGTGTCCGTGCCTAGGAATGTTTTTTTAGATCGTAAATCAGAGTTATTGCCTTCAAACGTATTTGGATATTATTCTGGGTCTAGTAGAAGATTGGAGGAGCTTTTTGATAGACATCAGACAAGGTATTATAGAAAAGTAATCGACCCAAAATCTACGTTGGGTGACGCTGGTGAAATTGATATTAGAAGATTATTTTATTGTAGATCATCTTATGGTCAGCTGGCTTTGTTGAGTTATTATGCTTTTGGGTCGGATTCTGCTCGCTCTTTTCTCAAAAAACACATGGGGATCAGAGGATTCGATTGCGCTCTAATTGTCTTGCGTAAACCCAGATGGGCAACTTCAAAGCCAACGAAGCATCAATTGGAGAATGGTGACCCAAGGTTTTGGCATTCAGCTGGCTTGGTACGTGAACTGCTCGAGCAGTTGTGGGAGAACTCTCTTGCTCCAATAGCAGATGAGCAAAGGGTTCAGGATGATTATCGAGTTAAGGGCTATAACGAAGAGCAAGTGTACCTCTTTATCAAAGACATCGAGGCCTTGCGCAAAGTTGCTACATCCTTTGGCGATGAAAGAACTTTCTTCGCTCTCTTGGAAACATTGGACATCTCAGACCTAATCCGAGAAGTGCGAATCTGGGTCAATAAAGATGGCATGGACGGCGAGCTTCCATTTCATGAGATTAGCGACGGTGAGAAACAGCTGCTTAGCGTTCTAGGGCTTATGAGGTTTACCGGGAGAGATGAAAGCCTCTTTTTATTGGATGAGCCCGATACCCACCTCAATCCCGCTTGGAAATGGAATTACCTGCAACTCGTTCGTGATGTCGCGCAAAGAAGCGCTGAAAGCCACATCATCATGACTAGCCATGACCCGTTGACAATGGGGGGGCTGTTGGCCTCACAAGTTCAAGTCCTGTCTCGCGACGGCGAGAATACCTTATCTGTCAGCCCACCTGATGTTGATCCACGCGGATTAGGCTTTACCAGCATCCTGACACAGATTTTCGGTCTACCAACAACTTTGGATCCAGAGACGCAAAAGCGATTGGATGAGCGAAATCATCTTATTCGAATAGAAAAACGAACGAAAGTACAAGAGGAACGCCTTCTAGAGCTATCCGAGAAACTGAAACGCCTTGGCTTCGTAATTGAAGATCGCGAGCCGGAGTATGCGTTGTTTTTGCGAGCGATGGACGAGCTCAAGACCGAAAGGAATACAGTTTACTCGCTAAGCGAGATTTCGAAAAAGAATGAAGTGGCAAAGCAAATGCTGGCTGAAATTATGAAAAAGAGAGAAAGCCAGTGATCTATATTTTTCAAGATGAAACCAAGATACCGAAAGCATGGCTTGATAAGGCCTCAGAACTGCAAAAGCAGTTGGAAGCTTTAAAAACTGTTGAAGAGCGAAAAGAGTTCATAGACAAACACAAAGCGTTCTGGGGGGAAATAAAAGATCAACTTCTTGGAATGGCCAACGACAAATGTTGGTATTCGGAAGCCCCCGACGCTGTGTCAGATTGGCATGTCGATCACTACAGACCGAAAGGGAGAGCACTTGATGAAGATAAAACGCCTCATGACGGTTACTCTTGGCTAGCGTTTGACTGGAAAAACTACCGTATCGCAGGGAGTTTCCCAAATTCACCTCACAAAGATGAAAAGGGAAACACTCGTGGCAAATGGGATTACTTTCCATTGGCTGCTGGTTGTGCTCGAGCAAGCTGGGATCAGCGTGATTTTGGAAATGAAATCTGTCTAATATTAGATCCTACGAAAAAAAACGACCCAAAACTACTTACGTTTGACGAAGATGGCTCGCCGAAACCATTTGATCCTGAAAGTCCAATCGTTAAGAAAAAAGTTGAGACTACGATACACTACCTGTTCCTTGACAGCCCGAGACTCATCGCTGCAAGAAAAAGGAAGTGGAGGGACATTTTGGACTGGATTCAGGAATACAGGGATAGCACTCCTGACGAATTCAATGATTGCACGGCAAAAGATTTTATAAGGCACGAGCGATTGCTTGACCGTTTGTCGGAGCTTACTGGTCCAAAAGCACCATTTGCCTCTACAGCGAGAGCATGTTTACGAGCAAACGGATTGGCTGAACTGGTGCAAGCACCAGAAGAGCTAAACGTCGCTTGATTAGCGGTTTTAAGATCGCTCACTCATAGATCTAATACATTCAGTGTTTCGGCCGCAGCCTTGGCCGCACTCTGGGGCAGCAGCCGGGCATACTTCTGCGTTGTCATTACATTGGTATGCCCCAGCAAATCCCGAATTTCGTGGAGCGTGTGCCGTCCGGACTGGGCGAGAAGAGAGGCATAGGTGTCACGCAGTGTGTAGGTGGTTGCCTCGCCGCCATAGCGCTCGACCTTCCACGGCTCGTTGAGACCGGCCCTGTCCATCGCCCGTTTGATGGCCCTGCATTGTCTTCTGGGGCCGCCATTTATTCTGTCCGGAAAAACGTATTGTTCACGTGCCTCAGCATAACGGCGAGACAGCATCTCATGAAGTGCGTCGCTCATCACAAGACCGGTCCAGAGCGGTGTGAGTGACTTGAGACGCCTCACTTCGATTGTTCGTGTTTCCAGATCAATGTCGTCCCACGGCATCTGCAGAGCTTCACTGGGGCGGCAGCCGGTGTGCAGCAGGAAAACCTCAAGATCGAATGCATCCTGAAGATGCCGCCTGAGCGCACCCGTACGGTATTCAGCATCGGGCCAACGGCAGATTTGCCGGTTTGGGTCCAGCTGCTCGAAGAGGGCAATTATCTCTTCCTGTCTGAGGAAGCGGGACTTCTTGTTCGGAATGAGCCGCTTGTCGGTCCTGGAGGTTGGCCAGTTCAGGTGTCCGGGTGTTGCGTACGCACCTCTATGGAACCTTTCGGTCCTTCGTATGATGCTGAGTTCGGCAATAATCGTGGCGGCGGCAATTCCCTCTGAAAGCCGCGCATTGACGCAAGCCTTGAGAAGACGGTCACTAAGATCGTGCAGCAGCAGTTTTCCACCCCATTGCCACTGGCGGCGGCGATCATAGGTCCGGTCTTTTCGGATGGTTTTTCGCTGCTCTCCAAACATGACGCGAATGTTGCCCCCAATCCGGGAAGAATCCCGAAGCTTGGATCCGTATTGGAGCCACCATTCCTGCACTGCCTTGCGCAATGTGATCGACCTCAGTTTCCCCATTTGGATTGAGTCAAGCTCACGCCTCTTGGTAACGACCTCAACCAGCAACGCTTGTTTCCGGTTGGTCCTCTTTGTCGACCGCTTGATCCGCCTCCCGTCGACGACGAAATCCATAACGTAGTATCTGCGCCCGGCTGGTCTGTAGACTGTCATCGTGCCTCTCCCGACTGTGACTGTCAGAACTAGTTTTGCACCTCAAGTAAAAGGCGTATACAGAAAAAAATTAATGATTACAGTGATTTAATGTCAGGAAAGTGCTGAAATTGCCGCGACTTTCCGTTCTGAAAACAACAGCTGCCGCTTGATTTTCATTGCGTCCAGATTTGCGGGTCCTGAATTGAACCTGATGGCACGGATAGAAACCTGCAGGTATCCGGACTTCTTCGAAATTGCTGCATCCGATCGGCAGCAGCAGTGTTGCGCGTCATAATTGCACTTTCGCGCATTGTGACGGCTATGAACTTGTGGCTATAAATAATCTAATGAATTCAGGGGTCTTTGGGGGAGCTCGATTTCATCAACACCCTTTAAAGTCGAAATTCAGCTTTTTGCTGAGCGAAACACATTCGAATTTGGCGTTTACCTGCGATGACGATCTACGACACAGCATCAACCCAATCTTCAAAAAACCTCTCGGATTACCTTGCCGAGGCCCGCCGACGGCTCGTCGAAACGGGCACCCGTAATCGTCTTGTTCACGTCAACCGGTCAGCAAAGAGGGCAAACGCTCTCAACATCATCAACGAGCGTTCTGACGACATCTATGAGCTTCTGCGCGTCAAAGGCCGCAAGATGAAGTTCCTGGCCACCGGCAGCGACGATCCAGAGGCCGATGAGGGCCCGGATCTGTCTGTGGAGGGTGACGCAGCGTTTGATGAAGGGCGATACCAGGACACTTTTCTGGAGACATCGCTCGGTTCTGATGCCTTGCAGAAGAGGCTCCTGCGGCTTTTTGCTGACGCGAAGACTGCCGAGGAAGAGCAGGGCATCAACATTCTGTATCTGGCAATGGGTTTCTTGAAATGGTTCGAAGACAAGAGCTCGGCAGTTCCGCGTGAAGCCCCGCTCATTCTAATTCCTGTTGAATTGAAGCGAAACGAACGCGGCTCGTCATTCGACATTTGTGTCCGCGACGATGACATCGTCACGAACCTGCCACTGCAAGAACGTCTGCAAAGCGATTTCGGGATTACGCTTCCGGAAATTGACGACAGCACGGAATGGGCTCCCGGCGGGTATTTCGACCGAGTTGATGACGCAATAGAAGGCCGCGAAGGTTGGGGAATTGATCGCGACGGAATGCAGGTCGGGTTCTTTTCCTTTGCCAAACTTCTGATGCTCCGGGATCTGGACCCGGAGAACTGGCCTGAAGCGGCTTTGTTGGAGAGCACACTGCTTCGCGGGGTACTCAAAGAAGGCTTCGAAACCGAAGCTCCGCTTTTTCCCGATGGCGTGTCTCTTGATAGCCGTCTGAAACCTTCAGACATAATTCAGGTCGTGGACGCGGACGCCTCTCAAACGAAGGTCATTGAGGAGGTACGTGCGGGGCGTAACCTCGTGGTTCAAGGGCCTCCGGGAACGGGCAAATCCCAGACCATCACCAACATCATCGCATCGGCGATCCATGACGGCAAAAGTGTTCTCTTCGTTGCGGAAAAGATGGCTGCTTTGGACGTGGTGCACAGTCGCCTCGTCAAGACCAATCTTTCAGATGCTTGTCTTGAGCTGCATTCGAGATTTGCGAACAAGAAGGCTTTCCTCCATGAACTGGGGCGAACGCTGAATGCTGGTCTGGGTTCGTTTCCTTCGAGCGCTGATACCTCCAGTTTGGAAGAGATCCGCAATCGCCTCAACCGGATTGCTTCCACCCTTCATGACCGTGTCCCGGGACGCAGCTATACGCCGATCTCGGCTATGGCCCAGATTTCGCGCCTATTCGGAAAGAAGATCCCTGCCCCTTCAATCGCGGTCGAAAACGCGGATGCACTGGATGACGATGCGGTCAATCAACTCGCTGAATTGATTTCCGCTTATGCAGCGGCGCTTGAGAAAATAGGTTCACCTGCCGAACACCCGTTCTACAGTGTTGAAAAACTGAACTTGCAGCCGACAGACCAGCAGCGCCTGGAAGTGAAAATTCGAGCCGCTCACGACGGGCTGCAACGGCTGCAAGACACGGCCGCCAACCTCTCGGAGGCACTTTCGGTTTTAGCTCCGCAAACGCTTAAAGAGGCAAGAAATCTGGGGCAGTTGCTTGGTGCGGCAGAGAGCGCCCCAGTGGGTCATGACGATCTTGTCACCGCTGTTTTGCCACATGCGGATGACACGCGGCTGACTGAGGCCCTGGTCGCCGGGGCTGATTGGAAGAACGCGCAAGAGGTTCTTTCCGAGACCTTCTCCGAAGCCGCTTTCACGGCTCCGGTCGAACACATGCGACATGGTTTAGCTGCAGGGCTGGGGTCATTTTTCTCACGCCTTTTTGGCCCCTATCGCAGGACATCCAATGAGTTCGCGACTCTGTTGAAAGGTCCTCTGCCCAAGACTGCGAGGGAGCGTGTTGCTCTCCTCGATAGTTTGGTCGCCGTCCAGAAGAAAAGAAAGGTCCTTGCGGAAGACGAGGGGTATCTGCAGGAAAAGCTTGGTGGGCTCTTTAGAGGCGAACGCACACGGTTTGCGGAACTGGTCGCCGTGGCCGCCTGGCTAAAAGCCCTAAAAAGTCTTGATGGTGAGATCCAGCTTGAAACCTGTCGAAAGCTTATGGACATGCGCGAAGACGCAGCCAAAGCCAAGATCAAACTTGAAGATGAAATTCGAGAAGTTGAAAGCAAACTCACTGAAATCATCAAGGAACTGCAGTGGCAGCGCTTTTTAACAATTGCTTTTGATGATGTCCGTTTCGAAGATTTCTCAGCATCGTTGAGCAAAGTTGCTCAGTCCATGCCGCTTTATTCTCAATGGGTGGATACTGCCCATAAAGTGGCGCGGTTAAATGAAAACGGAATGAGCGCCTTTGTGTCAGCTTTGGATGAGGGCAAGCTCTCTGCAGCAAGTGCTGTCGATGAGTTTCGATACGGCATCGCTGAAGCCCGATGGAACAATGCGCTCAAGACAGTTTCAGACTTGTCTGAACTCGCACGATTAAACCGCCATCAGCTTGTTGATGTTTTTCAGACGCTTGAAAAACGCCGATTTGTTGAGACTGCCGATCAGATCAAGTCGAAGCACTTGTCACAAATGCCCAAAGGGGCTGCTGGTCCTATGGGGTTCTTGCGAGCAGAAATCGCCAAGAAGACCAGACATCGGTCTATCCGCAAGATCATGGAAGCCGCTGGCGACATGGTACAGCGCATCAAACCTGTCTTTTTGATGAGCCCGATCTCCGTCGCCCAGTACTTGAAACCAGGCACGTTGAACTTTGATCTTCTGGTAATTGATGAGGCCAGCCAGGTGCGTCCGGAAGACGCGCTGGGAGCAATCGCACGATGCGGTCAAATCGTGGTCGTGGGAGACCGCAAGCAGCTTCCCCCCACCAGCTTCTTCGACAAACTGGCTGGCAATGCTTCAGAAGAAGAAGATGAAGACGCAATTCCGGAAACATCCGGTGCCGTCGAACTGGAGAGTATTCTGACCGCTTGCGAAGCGCGTGGTCTTCGGTCCGCAATGCTGGAGTGGCACTATCGCTCAAGAGACCCGTCACTCATTCAGGTCTCAAATGCCGAGTTCTATGAAAGCCGATTGGTTTTGCCGCCGTCACCGGTGCAATTGGACGAAAATTTTGGACTTCGTTTCAATCGTGTTGAAGGCGTCTATTCAAGTAAGAGCAAAGGCAACGGACGAGCTGGAACGAACATCATAGAAGCGGAAAGGATTGCGGAAGCCATTACCCGGCACGCACAGCAGACGCCCAATCTGTCGCTTGGCGTCGTCGCTTTTTCCAAAAGCCAAGCGGA
>MDSZ01222280.1_pt1 | contig 14854 bp, 17 predicted proteins | sample 811201 | NCBI WGS metagenome assembly MDSZ01 (sample SAMN05326647, study PRJNA326480) | marine metagenome | isolation source: seawater | place: Indian Ocean: North | collected 2010
AGGAGGCATATCCATTCCTGGTGGAGCAGGAGGCATATCCATTCCTGGTGGAGCAGGAGGCATATCCATTCCTGGTGGAGCTGGTGGTGCAGGTGGCACATCCATTCCTGGAATTGGTGGAGGTGCATTCATACCAGGAGGTGGTGGAGGTGGTGCAATCTCTCCGCCTAATAGTGGCGGATTATCTAATCCAATTGGTGGTGCAGGTGGTGTGTTAATTTCTTCTTCTGACATACTAGCGTCTCCCTTAGTAACCTTGGGATTCTCGCCAATTGTATAATGGTTCCCTTCCATATATTTCAAAAAAATTCTGTATTATAATAAGAAGTTTCAAAAAAAGAAGTCAAGAGGATGTGTTGTATTGCATGGATTCTAAAAGCCCTCCCGTTTTGTTTGTTGTAGGTACAGCAGGAGCAGGAAAATCATCTTTAGTGAATGCATTTCAAAGATGGAGCCGCTTTTTAGATATAGAAACACTATCTGTAAATTTAGATCCTGGTGCAGAAAGGGTGCATTATGATCCTGAATTTGATGTGAGGGAATTCATATCACTTACAGATGTAATGGATGAATATGATTTAGGTCCAAATGGTGCTCAAATTCTTGCTGCAGATTTATTAGCAGCACAAGCTGAAGAAATAGGGCTAGAATTAGAATCACTTTCGGGTGATGTAATTATTATCGATACTCCAGGCCAGGTGGAGTTATTTGCATTTAGACAAGCATCTAATCATCTTGTAGATGTATTGGGTGGTGAAAATGCAGCAATAATATATTTATTTGATCCTATGTTGTCAAAAACTGCTAGCGGTTTTGTTTCCCAAATGTTGCTTTCTTCGATTGTACATTTTAGATTAGGATTGCCAACAGTAAATTTTATTTCAAAATCAGATTTACTTGATCAAGAAGAATTAGAAAAGATACTTGAATGGGGAGAAAGATTGGAAATTTTAGAATATGCATTGTATGATGAGGCAGGGGGTCAAAGAACTGAATTTGCAATAGGCCAATTAAGAATGATGCAAGAATCTGGAATTATGCCTGGTTTAATACCCTTGTCAAGTGAATTAGAAGAAGGTTTGGCAGATGTACTTAGTTTTGCACAATCTATTTTTGGAGGAATGGCTGATGCAAAAGATGGATCTTCGCCAGACCTTGACTTTGAATGATTTAACCGCTAATCATATGGCCTTGTTTTGCTAGGGCATACTAGTGATGACATGGAAAGTCTACTATCGATAGATGATTTAAAAGAAGATTTAGAAAAAATATTACAATGGGCTATTGTGATGAAATCAGATAATGAAGTTGCTTTAGATTTTTTCCCATTAGATGGAATGAGCATTGGTTCTATATATGAAAAACCAAGTACAAGAACTAGAGTATCATTTGAAGTAGGAATTGATAAATTAGGTGGAAATTCCCTAACATTGTTAAAGGGAGATATACAATTAGGTAAAAGTGAAAGTGTAGCAGATACAGCTAATGTACTTTCAAGATATTTGGGAGGGATTACATATCGATGTTTTTCCCATGATGATGTTGTTGAATTATCAGCAAATTCATCAGTTCCTGTGATAAATGCATTGTCGGATAAACATCATCCTTGTCAGGCTGCTGCAGATTTAATGACTATTATAGAAAAAAAGGGCACTGATAAACTAAAAATTGCTTGGGTTGGCGATGGAAATAATGTACTTCATGATTTAGTATTAGCATCGGCAATATTAGGTTTTGATATTAATTGGGCAATTCCAAAGGGATATGAACCAGATGAAGACGTAATTAATAGAGCTAAAGAAATCGCTGTAAAAACAGGCTCCAAGTTAATGCAAACAAATGATCCTATAGATGCTGTAAAAAATGCAGATGTAGTTTATACAGATGTATTTGTTTCAATGGGAGAAGAACATTTGAAAGACAAGATGAGTGATTTTGATGGTTTTCAGATCAATGATGATTTAGTTTCTAATGCTAAAGAAGATTATATTTTCATGCATTGTTTGCCTGCTCATCGTGGTGAAGAAGTAACTGATTCAGTAATTGATTCTAAAAATAGTGTTGTATTCGATCAAGCAGAAAATAGGATGTGGTCTCAAATGTCAATACTAACTTACTTGATAAATAGGCCTGCATGGGATACTTATTATGAGATGCTTGAGATCAACTTTAATTAATGTAAGGAAGCATGATCTCAAGTAAAAAGAAACCTATTAATCCTAAAACCATTGAGATAAGAAGTGTATCAATTGATTTCTTGTCATCTCCAGTCCTCATAGGACCATTTAATCCAATTAGTATTACAATTGTTGGTAGCATGAATAATATCATCCAATATTCTAAACCTCCTAAATTCATCATAAATGGAAGCATTATTACGATTACAGCAATCATTACAATAATGTATGCAAGATTTCTTGAATTTTGCTCCCCAATTAATATTGGTATGGTTTTCCTACCCCATTTAAGGTCTCCTTCAATATCATGAACGTCTTTTACAATTTCTCTTGAAATACCCATTAGTGTAGCCATTAGCGCAACACATAAGGTTACAATGTTATTATAATCGCCTACTGCAGCAGCACCATATATTATTACCAACCCTAGCATACCTCCGATAATTATATTGCCAAAGTATCCATATTTTTTTGTTGTAGGTCCGATTTCATAACTAATCATTAATGAACACGCTAAAAACCAAATAGTAGCCAAAGGAATCCAATCCATATCAAGGCTTTGAAGAATTAAAATACCTACTGTAGTAGAAATAATAGAAATTAATGAAAAAATGAGAGTAAATATCCATGCTTGCTTTATGGATATTTTTCCAGAGGGCAATGATCTTAGTGGGTGTGAAATCTTATCTATTTCAAGATCCATAATGTCATTAAGAATATTTCCTGCAGCCATAAAACTTGCAACAGACATCATTTGCAATATCACATTTAGTATTAATTCAGTACTCCATGCTGAATTCATTGACACATAACTTCCAGTTAATACGGTTGCAGAACCTATGACTAAATTTCTAAATCTAATTAAACTCAGAACCGATTTTCTGTCAGGGATTGTCCGGCCCAAATGCTCCATTAATAGGAGTGTTTTTCATATTTAGATATAAATCAATGTATTTTAATCATTTCATTTTCCTTTTTTAAGGCCCAAATACAGATTCTACACCTATATCCATCTCCACTAGAATTACTTAGAAAACCAACTTTTTCAAATCTTGAATCCTTAGCTAGTATGTTTCCTAATTGATTCATTGATGTACCCCATCTAAATTTAGAATTAATATGGTCAAAAATTTGAGTTGTATTTGCATTTCCTGTATTTTTAAGGTAGTCAAAAACTGCAATTCTTAATCTTTTTGTACTACTCATATAATCACCCTTTCATATTGTTTTTTACCTATAGTTCTTTCAATTAGAAAATTTATACTTCTCAACCTAGATTTAGTAGTTTTTTTAACTGGTTTAGTTCCACAATGCCAAGGAGTCCAATTTGATAATGATACTTTATCACTCAAATTCCCTGTGTTGGATACAGTTTGTGTTGATAATTCTTTTTCTATTTCTTTTAAGATCATACCAGTAGTTTTTAATTCTGAAAATTTTATGTTTTCCAGTTCACAACTGCTATTTCCTTTCCCATCTCTTCTGCTCATGTTATTCTCTTTACTATGTTTCACTTATCAACATCAAAAAAAGACGCCATTGTGAAAGTGAAAGTGATAATCACCTTTTTTTAGCATTTACGGGCATTTTTCACTTTCACTTTCTACGATTAAATAAAATAATTGTATATTTGCGAGAAATATAGGCTCGTGTAGTGTAGTGGCCCATCATGAAGCCCTCTCGAGGCTTCGACCCGGGTTCAAATCCCGGCACGAGCACCATATTTTTGAGAATCACTTTATTCACTATATGAGGTCTTATTTTTTGAATAGTTAGTAAATATAATTATTGTAGTGTATCTAAGACTAATTGGTGAGGTAGTGGTTAATCAAGTTGAACTTAGAGATAGTGAGATTTTACAATTAGTTACTAGTTCTCCAAGTTTAAAGCGTTTTATTGATTGGTTAGATGGATTAAAAGAAAGACCAACATTAAAAATTCTCGAGGAAAGATTACTTGATTTAGATGTAAATTTAGAAAATTTAGGCAAATTTTTAGGTTATACAGATGATGGTTATCAAAGAAATGTTGTGAAAAAAACTGAGCATTATGAATTGGTTTTAATTTGCTGGAAGCCAGGCCAAAAAACACCAATTCACGATCACAAAGGTAGTGATTGTGCTTTTTTAATATTAGATGGAATTTCCACTGAGTCAATATATAAAAATGATGAAAAGGGATTGATTAAAACAGAAGTAAGGAAATATATCCCAGGTCAAGTGTGTGCCGCAGATGAACCAGATATTCATAAGATCTCAAATGATGAGAAAATAAATTTAGTCAATTTGCATTTATATTCTCCCCCACTTAAAGATTTTAATATCTATGAGGTTTAGTAAGTTAATAATTACTAGTGGTATTTATGCGTTATGAAATAAAAGAAGATACAATTTTAATTGAAGAATTGTCTATGATTTTTCCAAATATTTCAACTAATAAAATACGGAAGATGCTAACAAACAATAGGGTTGAGTTAGATGGTGCTGTGGTAAATAAAGCAAAAAAAGAGGTTTTTGCAGGTTCTGTAATTGTAATTAAAAATAAAATTAAAACAAGTAAAAAAATAAATGATTGTAAATTAGAAATTATTTATGAAGATGACAAATTAATCGTTGTAAATAAGCCTAATAAGCTACTAAGTGTTGCTACAAATAAACTTGAAAAAGATACAATGCATTCTCGGGTATTAGATTATTTAAAGTCTAAAAATTCAAAATCATGGGGTTGGATAGTTCATCGACTTGATAAGGATACTTCTGGAGTAATGGTATTTGCAAAGGAAGAAGAAGTTAAATTGATGCTACAAAAACAGTTTTCGGAAAACATTGTCACTAGAAAATATCTTGCAATTGTTGATGGAACTCCTTATAAAAAGGTAGGTAGGATTGAAAATTATATTGCTGAAGGTAAGAGTTTAATTGTTAGGGAATGCAATAAAAATGTAAGAGGTGCGAGAATAGCAATAACTAATTGGAAAATAATAAAATCTAAAAAATCTCATTCATTAGTTGAAATACTAATTGAAACTGGAAGAAGAAACCAAATTAGAGTACATATGGCAGGAATAAAATGCCCTGTCTCAGGAGATAAAAAATATGGTTCTGTTACTGATCCATTAAATCGCCTTTGTTTACATGCAGAATATATTGAATTTATTCATCCTAGTTCTCTTCAGAAAATGAAATTTTCAGCAAAAAATGTTTTTAATAATTTTTTTAATTAGAAAAATGGATATAAGCAATTCTTTAGGGTGTATCTATGAGTAGAGAATATATTCGTTTAATTGATGTACACAAATCATTTGGACCTAAACATATTCTTGAAGGCATAAATTTAAGCATAGATGAAGGAGATAGAATCGGAATCGTTGGACATAATGGTTCAGGGAAAACAACATTATTAAACACAATAAGTGAACAAAACCAAGATATTGGAGAGATTAAGTTTTCTCCTGGTTTAAGAATTGCTTTCCTTACTCAAATTAGAGATATTTTAGAAGATTCAACCCTAAAAGAGGAACTTAATAGGAGTGGGCGACAATTTGCAGAAATAGAGTCAGAGATTAGTGAGATCGAATCTAAAATGGCAAACCCTGAATTTTACGAAGGAGATTGGGAAAAATCTATAGAAAGATATCAGGAATTGCAATCAATGATGACTCGTAGCGGAGGCACTGATGTAGCAGGGCATGCACAAAATGTGTTGAAACATTTAGGGTTAGGAAACAAATCTATGGATATTAAAATCTCTGATCTGTCAGGAGGTGAGCGAGCAAAAGTTGCTTTAGCAAGACAACTTGTAGGTTTAGAAGAGATAGATATACTTTTTTTAGATGAACCAACAAATCATTTGGACTTGATGACAATTAATTGGTTAGAAAATTTCTTACTAACCTTTAAAGGAACAATATTGGTAGTTAGTCACGACAGGTATTTTTTAGATGTAATCTGCAATCATGTTCTTGAAATTAGGGAGGGAGGAACTTGGGGTTACAAAGGAAATTATTCTTCTTATATTAAACAAAAAAATCTTTTTTTACAAACATTGGATGATAGAATTAGTAAAAACGAAAAAGAAATAAAAAGGCTTACTGGTGCTTTACAGTCAATGAAAAGAGCAAACAAATACGATAAATCAATTTCACAAAAACATCATATGTTGATGAGGACGCAAAGAGAATTAAAATGGTTAAAGAGAATGAAGCCTAAAAAAAGAAAGCAGATTCAATTTAATATTAAATCTTTAGAAAAAAGTAGTATGGATATAATTTCATTAGAAAATGTAAGCCTTTCATTTGAGAATAATGAAAGTCCAATCTTAAATTCACAAACCTTTGGAATTTCTAAAGGACAAAGAATTGGTATTCTAGGTCCTAATGGGGCAGGAAAAACCACTCTGTTGAATATAATATTAGGAAATCAAGAAATAGATTCTGGAAAGGTTGAATTATCACCTGGAGTTAAAATAGGCTATTTTCATCAAGACCATAGGACTCTTGATTTTTCATTAAATCCAATTGAGCAGATTCAAAAATTACGACCCAAAATGGAATATGGGGATATTCGTGCTCTTTTAGGACGTTTTCAATTTTCAAAAGAGATGGTGAATACCAAATTAGAAAAATTATCAGGTGGAGAGAGAGCTAGGGTTGCAATGTTAAAATTATTATTAGAGGAAAATAATTTATTACTTTTAGATGAACCTACTAATCACTTAGATACAGATGCTAAAGAGGCATTAGAAGAAGCATTGAGTAGTTATGAGGGAACACTAGTGATAGTTAGCCATGATAGGTGGTTTTTAGATCAGTTATGTACAACAATTTGGGATTTAGATGGGAATGGTAATCTTGAAGTTCATCCTGGAAACTATTCATTTTTTGCAAAAATACCCTCATCCGACTGAAAAGATTTGAACTCTAGATGATTTCCCGAAGGATCTTTAAAGAACATCGTAGCTTGTTCTCCAGGTTTACCCTTATATCTAATGTGAGGTTCAATTACAAATTCTATTCCTTTTTCGATTAATTTTTTAGAAAATTGATTCCAGTGTTGCCATTCTAAAACAACTCCAAAATGCATTGCAGGTACACTTTTGCCATCGACAGGACTAGATTCGGGAATTTCTATTTTGTTAACTAAATGTGCAACTATTTGATGGCCAAATAGGTTAAAATCAATCCATTTGTCAGATTCTCTACCAATGGTACAGCCTAGTATTTCTTGATACCATTTTCTTGTTTCAGGAATGTCAGTCACTGGGAATGCTAAATGAAACGGCCTTACGTTAGTCATGTAATCTTCTAAAAATTTCAAGTTATTGGTATTTTGCAAAATTCATCGATTACTTCTTACTCGAGGCTCAAAGAAATCAATTTTCCTTTCTTTGGCAAATCTTGCAATATCTAAAAGTAGTGCTTGCCTAGCCATTCTTTCTTCAATTCCACTATTTACATTCCAATATACGTTTAGTTTGATGTCAATAGATTGAGCACTAATCGATTCTAATGTTGCAAATGACGAATCCATATTTGTTGTTTTTTCATCATTGTTTATTCTGTCTTCAATTGCTTTACAAAAAGACTCTATAGAATCTGGGTTAGTATCTAAATCAAGGTGTAGTAATGGCTGATATCTCCTCCACCTTCTTTTACCAAAATTTTCAACACTAGAACTAACTAATGATGCATTTGGTAAAGTAACAATTGTATCTGTAGAGGTCCTTACAAGGGTAGTTCTAACTCTAATGTCTATGACCTCGCCTTCAATGCCTGATGCAATAATCCAATCACCTACCTTGAATGGTTGATCAATTAATACAGTTATTGCACCAAAAATGTTTGAAATAGAATCTTTTGCAGCGAGTGCGAGTGCTAATCCTCCAATTCCTAATCCTGCAATTAATGTTGTAATGTCAAAACCAAATGTTTCAGAAATAAACAATATACCGAAAACAAATATAATGAATCTCATTAATGATTCTAATGCAGAAATCAATGTTCTTTCAGTAGTGTCTAATTTATCGTCTTTATCCATTATGCCAACAGCTATTGTAATTCCATCTACCATTTTTAGAGCAGATTTTATGATGAATACAAGGAAAATTATTTTTGAAATAGTAAAACTCCATAAGATTACAGTTCCAGAAAATTCTACTTGTGGTAGTTCTTGAAGTAATTTCCAAGACATCAATCCAAACATTGCAGTTGCTATGCTTTTTCTTGAATTTAATTCAATTTGAGCAAACCTTTCAGATTTTTTAATTGCTCTAGAAAATAATCTAGGAAGTAAGAATATGGTTACTTGCCTTATTATCATTGAAAAAATTAAAATTAGGAAAATAATGGCATATATTCCCAAATCGTTTCCCAATTTAGAATCAGCGTAATCAACTATGCTCTCCATGACCTGTCGGAAATGCTATACACCAAAAAACCAACTATGGGGACATGATTGATATTCTTGTTATATTTCGGTTCTAATATGCCGATGGTTTTAGATGATGTACTCTTTCCTGAAATTGAATTAATTAATGAAGGTGATTTGAAAGTTAGTGAATTACATACTATTCATTGGGAAGAATCTGGTAATTTAAATGGTCATCCAGTAATTGTTTTACACGGAGGTCCTGGGGGAGGAAGTCAGCCAATGTATAGGAGATATTTTAATCCTGAAAAATATAGAATAATCCAATTTGATCAAAGGGGTTGCGGTAAATCTACACCTCATGCTGAACTTAGAGATAACAATACTATGGCTAGTGTTTCTGATATTGAGAAGTTAAGGGAGCATTTGGGAATTAGTGATTGGATTGTTTTTGGAGGTTCTTGGGGTTCAACATTATCTTTAATTTATGCTGAAACACATCCAAAAAAAGTACAAGCGTTAATTCTTAGAGGAATATTCATGTGCAGACCAAAAGAATTACATTGGTTTTATCAAGATGGTGCAAGCCATATATTCCCTGATGCATTTGCCCCATATAAGAACCATATTCCAAAAGAAGAACAGGATAATCTCATTTTAGCATATTATAATCGACTGACAAGTGATGATATGAATATACGTAAATCAGCAGCATTTGAATGGACACGTTGGGAAATGTCTACAAGTAAATTAATTCCCGATACAAAATATATAGAAGCAGCAGAAGACTCCGATTTCGCTGATGCTTTTGCAAGGATAGAATCACATTATTTTATTAATGGCATTTTTTTAGATGAAAATCAAATATTAAGAGATGTAAATAAAATAAAACATATTCCAACATGGATTATTCAGGGAAGGTACGATGTTGTGTGTCCTCCTAGAAGTGCATGGGAATTAAAGCAGGAATTAGACTTAGCAAAATTGGTAATTGTGCCTGATGCAGGGCATTCAGTTGCAGAGATTCCAATAGCTTCAGAATTAATTAAAGCAACTAATGAATGTTTGAATATTTTTTCAAAATAATAATAGCAATGTCTTCATCGGAGACCTGATGGAAGAAGATATCGTGTCCGAATTTGATTTGATTAATCCAACTGAAGCGCACTCAATGCTTCGGGAAATGATACGTGATTTTGTTGATAAAAGCTTAGAACCTCAAGCATTAATTCATGACAAGGAAGAAAAATTCAATCTTGAATTGTTTAAAGAACTTGGAGATTTAGGACTATTAGGGCTAACAGTTTCAGAAAAATATGGTGGATCTGAATTAGATACCGTATCCGCAGTAATTATTCATGAAGAATTATCTTCTTCTGATCCAGCGTTTACATTATCCTATCTTGCTCATTCGATGCTTACAGCCAATAACCTGTCTGTTAATGGTTCAGAGGAGCAGAAAAGTAGATATTTACCAGGTCTTTGTTCTGGTGAATTAATTGGTTGTATGGCTATGTCAGAACCTGATTATGGCACTGATGTAATGGGTATGAAGACTACAGCAGAATTGAATTCTGAAGGTAACTGGGTAATTAATGGAAATAAGATGTGGATTACAAATGGATCAATTGATGAAGATGGCACACCTGCAGATATTGTTTGGTTATATGCAAAAACAGGTGAAAGTGAAAACGGCAGAGCTGAAATTTCAACCTTTATCGTAGAAAAAGGAATGCAAGGATATAGTGTTGGACAGAAAATATATGATAAATTAGGTATGCGTGCTTCAAACACTGCGGAATTAGTATTTGAGAATTGTATTGTACCTCCAGAGAATTTAGTAGGTTCAGTTGGAGGCTCAGTATTGCATATGATGAGAAACTTAGAATTAGAGAGGATAGCTTTAGCAGCAATGAGCCTTGGAATTGCTAGAAGATCATTACACGAGATGAATAATTACGCAACCGAGAGAATTTCTTTTGGAAAGCCAATACGTGCTTACGGCCAAATTCAGAGACATATTGCCGAAAGTTATGCAGAATATAAGGCAATGCAGGCATATGTCTATAATACTGCAAGAATGATTAATTTAGAATCGGGAGGATATCGTTTAGATACGGATGGTGTTAAATTATTTGCAACAACTGCTGCAAAAAATATTGCCGATCGTGCAATACAGGTCATGGGAGGATATGGATATGTTGGCGAATATGTAGTTGAACGTTTATGGAGAGATTCGAAATTATTAGAAATCGGAGGCGGAACTTTAGAATCTCATCAAAAAAATATGACAAAAGAATTATTTAAAAATCCTGATTTTATCTATAAATGATGGTGTTTTATAATAGTATTAAAAAACTCATTTTTTAGATGATATGTTCAATAACTGTTATAATACCGACAGAGTCCCTAAAAATTGATTGGGATGCCTCGGAGATTTAGTGAAAACAAGGAAAATACAATAAAAACTGGTATTGCTTTTTGTCCAGAAACAGGAGAAAGGCTTGATAATGTTAGATATAATACACGGGATTTAATACGTAAAAGCCAATGTAAGAATACTTGGGCACAAGGAGTTGTAAAGGCTTTATTTGAAAATGAACCTGAATATGAGGGTAGTTTGAAACATTCAGCAGAAAGTGTACTTTCAAATTTACATACTAGGGCAAGTGAATTTGAGAATCGGAGCGAAAAGCAATCTTTTATTCCAGAAAATTTTTCGCAATTAGAAAAAAGAACAAAACAGATTAAAGTTAGGAAAGTTAAAAAGAATGCAGAAGAAACGAAATTAGATCCAAAATTACGTTCTGTAATAGAATCAATTATCGATGAAAAAATTGCACAAGTATGAGTGTTGATATTCTTGGATTTACGTCACGAATTATTGAACGCATTTAACTTGAAGGAAATTGATAGGGCTGGATGGATAAATTCAGGTTTAAAATCTGTAGAATCAGTGGCTGCTCATTCTTGGGGAGTTTCATATTTAGCTTTGTTACTTTGTCCAAAAGATTATGATAGAAATAAAGTACTAAGCATGTGCATAATACATGATTTAGGTGAAGCAATAATTGGCGATATAACTCCAGATGATCATATCTCGAAAGAAGAAAAATATAAATTAGAATTTTCTGCTATTAAAGAATTAACAAAATCATCTGAAATTAAAGCGGAATTAGTGGATTTATGGCTAGAATATGAGGATAAATCGACTCCAGAAGCATTATTCGTCAAAGCATGCGATAGTTTAGATATGGCCTTACAAGCATCAATTTATGAAATTAAAAATCCCGATTTTAATCCTTCAGAATTTATTAATTCAGCATTAGAAAAAATAGATGATGAATGTATGAGGATTCTTGCATCTAGCACCGTTAATGGTAAGAACCCTGCCTGATTGCGTAGGATTACTCAGCCCCTTAGTGTAGAGGTCCATCATTTTGGCCTTTGGAGCCAGAGACCCCGGTTCGAATCCGGGAGGGGCTATTCTAATAGTTACATTTTAGATTAAAATCATATCCTTCCTCCTTTAGCATTACAATATGACGATTGGCGAAATCGCGGTAATAGGCTCTGGACAAATGGGTTCTGGGATAGCACAAGTTGCTTCTTTAGCAGGTTATTCAGTATTGTTAATTGATATAAAGGAAGAATATCTTACTAAAGCAATGAGTAACATCGAGTTTAGTTTGGGTAAATTTGTATCTAAGGAAAAATTAACCCAAAAAGAATCTGATGATGCAATTAGTAATATAAAAACATCTACTTCAATGGAAGATTGCTCTAATGCTGACCTTGTTATTGAAGCAGTTCCTGAAATACCAGAATTAAAGAAAAATATTTTTGCTGAATTAGATAAAATTTGCAAAGAAAGTACAATTTTAGCTAGTAATACAAGCAGTATAAGCATTAACGAGTTAGCTAATGCTACAGGACGTCCAGAACTTGTAATTGGAATGCATTTTATGAATCCAGTTCCGTTAATGAAGTTAGTAGAAATAATTAGAGGTAAAGATACTACAGATTCTGTTTGTGACACAATCACTAATGCTACGGAGTCAATGGGTAAAACTCCCTTATTTTGCAATGATTCTCCAGGATTTGTATCCAATAGAATATTATGCCCAATGATAAATGAGGCAATACTTACTTTGCAAGAAGGGGTTGCTGAGCCAAAAGCAATTGATGGTATTATGAAACTAGGTATGAATCATCCAATTGGCCCACTTGCATTAGCCGATTTAATAGGTTTAGATACTGTACTTCACATAATGAATGTATTATATTCTGGTTTTGGGGAACAAAAATATGCTCCAGCAGAACTATTGGAGAAGATGGTTTCAGAAGGCAAATTAGGTCGTAAAACTGGAATTGGATTTTATGAATATAATTAAGTGATCTAATGTCTAAAAAAGAAGGACTTAAAAAATGGGCAATAAATAGGTTTCTCAACACATTTCGTAATTCAGATGAAGAACCAATAAATGATAGATTACAAGCAGATAAAAGATTAGATAATTTATGTGCTCTTGCAATAATAAGGGCAGGATTAGCAGGAGCATTATCTGGAATGTTAATTTCTCTTGTTGCATATGTCTTAGAGCCTTGGGAAAAAATTGGTAACTCTGAAAAATTAATGGTTGGCATAATTATTGGTGTTTTTGGAATAGTGGCAACATCTATAGAGTTATTATTTCTTTATAGAGATTCATTAAATACTGCAGCAAGGATGGCTAAAGTACTTGATATTCCAGAAGATGAACTAAATAAAATTGATATGGAACAATCAATGCCAAGATGGTTGATTTATGCCGCTATGGGGGCACCTGGGCATAGAGGTAAATTATTTGGAATAAATCCACTTGAAAAAATTGGTAAATATGGATTAATAGTTAGAAAAATATTAACTAAAATCAGAGTAGTTGGAAGCGCTTCATTATTCAAATCAATTTTAAGAAGAATTTGGGTTAGATTGATTGGGAGGGTTGCAACAAGGGCAACAGTAAACTTATTGGCCTTACCAGTTTTTATTCTTTTAAATATAATCGGAATGAGATATACAATGAATGAAATGAGATCACGCCTAGTTGGGTTTGAATTGACTCCTAAGCTAATAAAACATGCATTTCCTGAAGGTATCGATAATTTGTCTCTAGGTTTAAAAAATGCATTATATGCTGGTTTTTCCGAACAAATCATGGCGGCAAGGTATATCCATCCTAATCAAATTAGAATATTAGATCTTTTAGGTGATGTTAAAGAATCAAGTGTATTTGTCAGCGAAGATGAACAAAGAAGAGCTGACAGGTTCCTTATTGCTATTTCAACAATGTCTGGAAAGAATAATTATAGGCATAAAAAATTGTCAAAAAATTTAGAAAAAAGGTTAGGTGCCAAAGAAACTTCAATAGTTAGGCAGGAAGTCTGGGATGCAATACATGATCTGAAACCATTTGATAGGAAATGGGTGTGATTATATAATTTATTAAACCGATAGTTTTCTTTTTGATTTACACAATTATGATAAGACGGGACTAAAGCCAATTAATCATGCCGGGCACAACCAGAGTAGAGATTCGAACATTGAAAGTAGGAAGATACGTTTCTGTAGACGATAAAGCCTACAAAATTCTAAGCATCTCCAAATCTAAACCAGGAAAGCATGGAAGTGCAAAAGCAAGAATTGAGATGGAAGACCTATTTACTGGTCAAAAAAAGAGCCATGTAGGTACTGTAACAGATTCAATTCATGTGCCATTAATAGAAAAGGGTTCGGCGATAATAACACATTTAGAAGGTCAAGAAGTACATGCAATGGATAATAAAACGTATGAAACATTGATTTTGCCCAAAGATGATGATATGAATTTAGAATCAGGTAATGAAATACTTTGGATGGAAGCATTGGGAAGATATAAAATAACCAGAGATCATTGAATGATTTTTTAATTAGATGCTCTTATCATGAGTACATGGGTTTAGATCTACAACTGACAATTCGATTGGCAAAATTGGCTGATTTAGAGGTAATAAACGATTTTTGGTGGTGTTTAATAAGTGAGCAAAAAATGCACGATGATAGAATTTTAGATTCGCAGCCAAACAAACATAGGAGTATGACTTTTTTAAGAGAAAGAATATCTCAAGGATGCTTATATGTTTCTGAGATAGTGCCATACGGGATAGTAGGTTTAGGATCATTAGCCCAAGATCTGCATTTTTTACAAACAAAAATTAATATTTGGAATATTTCAGATATTTGGGTTAAAAAAGATTTTAGAAGAAACGGATTTGGTTCAAAAATGGTTTCAT
>MDSZ01059515.1_pt1 | contig 14851 bp, 17 predicted proteins | sample 811201 | NCBI WGS metagenome assembly MDSZ01 (sample SAMN05326647, study PRJNA326480) | marine metagenome | isolation source: seawater | place: Indian Ocean: North | collected 2010
ATGGATTAAAAAAGCTATTTTATTAAGCTTTAGAATTAATAAAATGCAAATGATGAAAGGTCCCTATACTACTTGGTATGATAAAGTTCCTGGAAAAACAATTAAGTGGAAAGAGAAAGATTGGAAAAAAGCAGGATACCGTCATGTACCTAATGGAGTTGTTAGAAAAGGAGCATACATTGCTAAAAATGTAGTTTTGATGCCTAGCTTTGTAAATCTCGGGGCTTATGTAGATGAAGGCACAATGATTGACACTTGGGCATCTGTTGGTTCATGTGCTCAAGTTGGAAAAAATTGTCATATTTCGGGAGGAGCAGGAATTGGAGGAGTTCTAGAACCGCTTCAAGCCGGTCCAGTAATAATTGAAGATAATTGTTTCATTGGCGCTAGATCTGAAATTGCTGAAGGTGTTCTTGTGGAAGAAGGTGCAGTGCTTTCAATGGGAGTTTACATTGGTGCATCTACAAAAATAGTTGATAGGAATAGTGGAGAAATATATTATGGGAAAGTACCTGCATATTCAGTTGTGGTTCCTGGTAGCTTACCTAACAAATCAAATCCAAATGGCCCTTCTTTGTATTGTGCAGTTATAGTTAAAAAAGTTGATGAGAAAACTAGAAGTAAAACTTCAATTAATGATTTACTAAGAGACTGATGACTATCATTAACGAATTACAATTATCAAAAGATTTAATAAGATTCCCAAGTATTACTCCTAAGGATGCAGGAACAATAAAATTTTTAAGTAAAAAATTAAAAAAATTAGGATTCAATTGTAAAATACTAGAATTTAAAGACAGAAAAAGTAAACCAATAAAAAATCTTTACGCTCGAATAGGTAAAAAAAGACCAAACCTTTGCTATGCTGGGCATACCGATGTGGTGCCACCTGGTAATTTAAAAGATTGGACTGTTAATCCCTTTAAACCCTCGATAAAAAAAAATTATTTAATTGGTAGAGGTGCAAATGACATGAAAAGCTCGATCGCTTGCTTTGTGGCAGCTGTAAGCAAATTTTTACAAAAAAAACAAAAGTTTAATGGATCTATAAGTTTATTGATTACTGGAGATGAAGAAGGCTATGCAATAAATGGTACTAAGAAAGTAGTTGATTACCTCAAAAGAAAAAAAGAAAAAATTGATTTTTGTATTGTGGGAGAACCAACTAATCCAAAAAAACTTGGAGAGATGATTAAAATAGGAAGAAGGGGAAGTTTATCAGGAAAAATAAAGATAACAGGTAGTCAAGGGCATATTGCATACCCTCACCTTTCAAATAATCCAATAAATACACTTGTGACTATATGTAAAAAGCTTAAAGAGAGAAAACTAGATAAAGGGAATAAAAATTTTCAACCTTCGAATTTAGAGTTTACATCTATAAATGTAGATAATAAGGCACATAATGTAATACCTGCGCAAGCAAAAGCGCGGTTTAATATAAGATATAACAATTTACACACTTCATCTTCATTAAAGAAAAAAATTAATTTAATTGTCAAAAAGATTAGTAATAAGAATAAATGTAAATATAAAATTGATTATATGGCTAACGGGGAAGCTTTTTTAACAAAACCCGGAAAAACTATATTTTTGGCAAAAAAAATTATTAAGAAAATAACGAAAATAAATCCTAAATTTTCTACAACCGGAGGCACATCAGACGCAAGATTCATTAAAAAAATTGCCCCTTGCCTTGAATTTGGGTTAGTAAATAAAACTATGCACAGAGTGGATGAGTGTGTTTCATTATCAGACTTAAGAAAACTAACAAAAATATATAATCATATTTTAGTTGAGTATTTTAAGTGAAATTATACAGAGTAAAAAAATCAAAAATAGATAAGAATGGACTTTATGCTATTTGTGATATTAGAAAAGGGACTAAAATAATTGAGTATAAAGGTAAAATTATCACAGCAAAAAAAAGTGAGGTTGATCCAAAGTTTAATAATGACAAAGCTATTTATCTTTTTAATTTAAACAAACGATATGATCTTGATGGTGATTTTAAATTTAATACAGCGAGATTAATAAATCATTCCTGTGATCCAAATTGCGAAGTTTTTGGTGCTGGCCTAAAAATTTGGGTCTATGCAATGAAAAATATTAAAAAAGGTGATGAGTTATCTTATGATTACGGTTTCAGTTTTGATCAGGATTTTAAAAAATATCCCTGCAGATGTGGTTCTAAAAAATGTGTAGGTTATATCATACGCGAAGGTTCAAGATGGAGAATTAGAAATTTTAAAAAAACTAAGAAAAACTATATATGAGAAAAATTCTATTTATTACTACAAGAAATCCTTATTCGGGTAGACTCTCGGGTGATGTAATTAGATCTTTAAAAATTATAAATCTTTTAAAAAAAAAATACTACCTTGATATTATATGCTTAGAAAAAGAAAAAATTAACAATCAAGAAAGAAGTTTAATCACATTTAATCAGCCAAATTTAATTCTAAAATTTATTTATTGTTTAGTTTCTTTACTAAGATTAAATCCTGTTCAGTTCGGTTTATTTTATTCTGGAGAAATGAAAAGATACGTAGAAAATTTTGCTAATAATTATGATTATTTGTTTTTTTATCATATAAGATCTAGTCAATATCTCCCAAAAAATTTTTATGGAAAAACTATTATAGAAATGGGTGATTTATACTCAGACAACTATTTTCAAACATTTAAATATTTAAATTTTTTTAATCCTTTAAAGTACGTTTATTATTTCGAAAGCTTATTAGTAAAAAGAATAGAAAATCAAATATTTGAAAATTTTGATAAAATTGTTTTATTTTCAAAAAAAGAAATTGAAAAAGTAAATAAAAAATTCAAAGACAAAATTTTCAAAATTGAGGAGTCAGTAGAAAAAATTAGTAAAAAATTTTTTTTTTCAAAAAAGAATTTTAGAATTTTATTTGTAGGAAATTTAAATTACCTACCAAATTTATTAGCTTGCAGAGATTTTATTACTCAAATCTTCCCAAAAATTAAGCCTGATCTCCCTAAAGTAAAATTTACAGTCATTGGCAGCGTAAGTAAATTTAAAAAAAATTTATTATCTAAGCTTCCTGATGTCGAAATTATAGGATCTAAAAAAGACTTATCAAAATATATAAAAAATTCTATTTGCGGATTAGCAAATTTAAAAATAGCTACAGGCATGCAAGGAAAAGTACTTACTTATATGTCATATGGACTTCCAGTGATTTCTTCAGAAAAAGTCTCCCAAAATTTTGGTTTAAGTGTCCTGAGTTTTAAAAATAACTCTGATCTAATAAAAAAGATAAATGATTTAAAAAAGAACAAAGTGCTTAGTAACCGACTATCAAAGAAATCTTTACAGTTATCTAAGCAATTAATTTGGTCCAAAGTAAGCAGAAAATATTACAAATTATTAGATTTTAATAAATAATCTTTTTTAAAAAAAGACCTTGCGACGGGGCTGGAGGGGCGCATTGATTTCGGTTTTTTGATAAAAGTATTTTTTTAATTTTTAAAGGTTTCCACTTACACTCGCCCACATACTTTAGGCACCCAACCATTGATCTTACTTGTTTTTGAAGAAAAGATTTTGACTCAAATTTAATAAATATTTTATCATTTTTTTTTATAATTTTTGCCAAACTGATAGTTCTTTTAGGATTTTTTGCATTGCAAGCGGAAGATCGTAATGCAGAAAAATCGTGCGTTCCAAAAAAAAATGAAATGCCCTCCTTCATTTTTTTTAGATCAAGTTTTTTTTTTACAAGCCACACACGATCATCATCAATAGATGCCTTTGCTATTCTATTTAAAATAATATACTCATATTGCCTTTTTTTAGCACTGTATCTAGCGTGAAATTTTAAACTTCTTCTTTTTATACTTAATACAGAAATTGAGTATTTGCTTAAAAAAAAATTAATTGTAGACAAAAATTTAAATGAATTTTTAATTTCATTCGTAGTAAAAAAATTTGCGCTTTGGCCAAAAGCATTTACACCAGCATCTGTTCGGCCTGAACCTACAACTTTAATTTTTGTCTTTAGAGTCTTTGATAATGTTTTTTCAATTACTGATTGAATTGATTTACCATTCTTTTGAGTTTGCCATCCTACAAAATTTCGTCCTAAATATTCTATAATAATTTGATAATTAAATTTCAAACTAAATTCTCACCTTTTTTGATTTGATAGCCAGTTAAAAATTCTTTTGGATTTAAAATTTTTTTACCTTGCCTTTGTAATAATAAAATTTTTATCGCTTTTTCTTTACATGCTATAGTTAAATTGTCATCTAATACTTCTCCTTGATTTCCGGATTGTTCTACTTCGATAGCTTTAAAAACTTTAATTCTATTGTTGTTGTGATTAAACCAAGCTCCTGGAGATGGATTTAAACCATTAATTTTAGCAATCAAATTTTTTGCTGGTAAACTCCATTTAATTTCAGTCTCTTTTTTTTCTATTTTCTTTGCATAACTTACTAAACCTTCATTTTGCTCGTAAAGATTATAATTATTTTTTTCAATAAAACTTAATGCTTCTAGAATAAGTTTTGAGCCTAAATTTGCTAATTTTTCACTCAAAGTTTTATAATTGTCATTTTTTTCAATTTTAATTTTTTCTTGTAACATAAACGGACCAGCATCTAATTTTGAAACAATTTTCATAATGGATATTCCTGTTTCTTGATCCATATTAATTATTGATCTTTGAATTGGGGCTGCTCCTCGCCACCTCGGTAATAGTGATGCATGTACATTAATAAATTTAATTTTATCTATGTTTAAAAATGTATCAGGTAATATTTTTCCATAAGCAACTACTACTACAACATCAGGGTTTACTTTTTTTATAAATTGCAACTCTTTTTCATCATCTAGTCTTTTAGGATGTCTTACGAGTATATTATGTTTGTTTGAATATTCGTGTACAGGAGAAATTGTTATTTTTTGACCTCTATTTTTTTTTTGAGGAGATTGTGTATAGACACTTAATATTTGATGTTTTGATTTATTTATTGACTCGAAAATTGGAACAGCAAATTCTGGGGTTCCCATAAAAATTAATTTTAAAGCCATTAGATTTATAAGATAATCTTATCAATTTCTTTTTTTTGTTTTACTAACTTTTTAATTATCATATCTTTTTTTAATTTAGATAAATAATCAATAAATAAAACACCATTAAGATGATCTACTTCATGTTGAATACATGTAGCCAAAAGACCTTCTGCCATCATTTTTTTTTGTTTGCCATAGTAGTCAATATAATTAAGTTGGCACTCAGCCGGTCTTTCAATTTCTGCATAGTGTCCAGGTAATGATAAACAACCCTCTTCATAAGATGATTTTTTTTTTGATTTGTATGTAATCTCAGGATTTATTAAAAATAAGGGGGTTTTTTTTTCTTCTTTGTTTATATCAATAACAATTAAACGTTTTAAAATACCTATTTGAACAGCCGCTAAACCAATTCCTGGTGCAGCGTACATTGTCTGAAGCATATCATCCATTAATTTTCTAAGTTCATCGTCTACTGCTTCTACTCTGTCGCTTTTTTTTCTCAGAATAGGATCTGGTTCAATAATAATATTTCTTTGAGACATTTTTGGATTATATTAAAATTAAACTCTGAGTGGTAGTGCTGAAATTAAAACTTTATTTCTTATTTTTATCAATTCAATCTCATTTAAGAGATATGTTATAAAATATATAGTTTCTGGATCTAACTCATATGGCTCATCTTCACCAATAATTTCAACTATCTTTAAAGCTAAAAATGCATTTTGTTTGTTTTTTGTTAGATCCAGTAAATTTTTTGGAATTTCAAATTTTTTAGATAATTCTTTGTAATTAAAATTTTTTGGTAATTGAAAACCATCTTTTATCAACGTTTCGATCAAAGCTAAATCTTTAGCAGAGTAAAAATACTTTCTATTTTTTTCGATTTTTTTAAATATTTTGTTTATATCTTTTTGAATTTTTTTTTGATTTTCACTTTCTGTGTAAAATCTTAATATTTTAGATTGATGTATAATTTTATCATTATATCTCACTTTGCCTATTTTTTTCTCTTGATTATTCTGAATTTTTCTTTCTGCTAATTCTTTGTAATTTGAGGGAATGTTTTCTAAACCAATTTCTTTTAAATTTTTTATTAAAAAATATGATACTATACCTTCAAGTTTATCTTTTTTAAATAACTCTTCAAGCAAGAATAAATATTCAATTTTTGGACTTACTTCTTCAGATAATAAATATTTTTGGTATATTAAAGATCGTGCTTCTAGAGGTTCTAAAGTTTGATAAACATTTTTTGCATTAATTAAAGTATTAAGATTGAAATTTTTTTGTTTGTAAAAATTAAAAATAATATCAGGATCAATTTGTCCTTTATCGGCTGCAAATTCAAGTTTAGTTAGTTTTTCGTTATTATTTACGTCCTCAAGCTTGATTAAGTTTGCGGCATTAAGGTATTTCCAAATTTCTTTTTTTGTTTTGTCTGTTGGCTCGTATTTGAAATTCTCAATTGTTACGCTTGAGAGATAGAAGTTTAAGAGATTTTTCTCATTAATTTTTTTTGATGTTTTTTCAGATATTCCCAGTAGAAAATTAATTTTATCATCAAAAAATTTATCTGATTGATTTTGCTCTCTCAAAAGATCTAATAATAATTGCGCCTGTGGTTTTTGATTATTAAAGACTAAACAATAAATTTTAAATTTCTCTAAATACGAATCCTTAATTGTTTTATCAATAAATTTAATCTTGTCACATCCTGTTTTAATATTCGCTTGAGCTATGTTTTCATCTACTAAATATTGTACTGCCCTACTTTTACCTTCAAATTCTTTATTCTGTCTTAAAAAGTTTTCTAGTAAATCTAATCTATTATTTTCAATCAACCAATTTACCTTTAGTTCAACAAATTCTTTTTCATTCATTCCTTTAGGTGGGTAAGAGAAAGAAAGTAAAATATTTTCTAAAATTTCATTTGAAGTTTTTGAAAGTTTTATCTTTCTTATTCTTTTGATGCTTGCTCTAACATCATCTGCTTTGGTTGTTGACCACATGTTCAAATTAAAATTAAAATCTTCAGGATCGTGAACCCCAAAAACTTTAACCTGATTTAGGTTTTCTATCAGACCATCCTCGATTTTAATTTCCTCTTCTGATTTAATTTTATTAGGAATCTTAACTTTCTTTTCTTCTCCATTACTTTTTTTTATTTTTTTTTCTTCAGTTGAATCTTTTTTATTTTGATTTTTCCAAATATCTATTTTTTCATCACCGTATAAAGGATAGAAAAATAATAAAAAAATAATTAATAAGCTAAAAAAATTTCTAAAGCTTTTTAATATCATTAGTTATATCAATGTTATAATTTTCTTTAGGGCTTGGAAAATTTATTTTCTCTATAAGAAAAATCGAAACTATAAAAACTACTATCAAAATTAGTAATTTGAATAATAACTTTAATAATGAACTTCCTAGGCTTGGTTGTCTTTTGTATTTAAGTTGCATAGTTTTTGATTTAATTTAAACTCAATAAATAAGACATATTTATGAAAAATCAAATTCAAAAACAGATGTATAAATGAAAAAAAACCTAGTTTTAACAGGAATGATGGGCGTAGGTAAATCCACTATTGGCAGAGGTCTAGCAAAAGCTCTTTCTTATACATTTGTTGATATAGACTCTTTAATTGAAAAAAAGGAAGGTTGTTCAATTAATCAAATATTTAAAATTAAAAAAGAGAAGTATTTTAGAAAATTAGAAAATGATATAAGTTTACTCGAATTAGAGAAGGAAAAATCTGTTATTTCTTTAGGGGGAGGGGCATTTTTAAATAAATCTATAAGGCGTGCAGCGAAGGAGGCTTCAGTAAGTTTTTGGCTCGATGTTGATTTAGTTGAATTAACAAAAAGATTAAATAAATCAAAAAAAAGACCTTTGTTATTTAAAAAAAATGTAAGCGAAACTATTAGAAAAATTTACTTTGAAAGAAAAAAAACCTACAGTGAAGCTGATTTTAAAGTTAAATGCACTTTTTTAAAAACAGAGAAAATTGTAGATAAAATTTTAAAATTATATGAAAAATCAAGAAATAAAGTTTAAAAATTTAAATGACAACTACTCAATTATAATTGGTAGAAATTTAATTAGACAGCTGCCAAAAAAAATTGGTTCTTTGTGTCCTAAAGCAAAAAAGATCGCATTTATTATTGATAAAAATATTCCTAAAAAATTTTTAAAATTATTTAAAAAGAATTTAAAAAATTACGATTTATACTTTTACATTTTAAATGTAAGTGAAAAATCTAAATCTATGACTACTGTGAATTTTTATTTGAATAAGTTGTTTTCTAAAAATTTTAATCGATCAGATCTAGTCATTAGCGTTGGTGGAGGAATAACTGGTGACGTCGCTGGATTTATCGCAAGTATTTTTAAAAGAGGTATAAATTTTGTTAATATGCCTACAACTCTTTTAGCACAAGTTGACTCGGCTATCGGAGGTAAAACAGGCATAAATAACTCATATGGAAAAAACCTCATTGGTTCATTTTACCAACCAAGATTGGTGCTTAGTGATACTGATTTTTTAGAGTCTCTTCCTAAAAAAGAAATAATCTGTGGGTATGCAGAAATTTTAAAACATTCTATTATTAAAGATAAATTTTTTTTTCATTGGTTGAAAAAAAATACTAAAAAGATCTTCAATAAAAGTCCTAAAGAATTATCATATGCTATAAGGAAAAGTTGCGAAATCAAAATGTTTTTTGTAAACAAAGATGTTCATGAAAAAGGTTTAAGGATGTTATTGAATTTTGGTCATACTTTTGCTCATGCAATAGAAGCGAAAAATAGTTTTTCAAAAAATATTTCTCACGGAGAGGCTGTTTTAGCGGGTATGATTTTAGAAACAAGGCTATCTTTAATTAAGAAAATTTGTAAACGAAATTGTTTACAGGAAATTGTAAATATTTATAATCAAAATAATTTGTCTTATACTTTTAAATCAATTTCAAAGCAAAAGTTTATTGTTTCTTTAATTCCTTATTTAAAAAATGATAAAAAAAATAATGATGACAAAATTAATTTTGTCTTATTAAAAAGGATAGGCCAAGCATCTAAGCCTAATAAATATAAAATGTCTGAAAATGAATTAAAAAAATATAGCCCTCTTATTTCTCGATACTAATTTCTAAAGCATGAATTTTTTTATCTAAATCATCTCTTAGAATTTTCATAATTGTTTTTTGGGCATTAACTCTTGATAAAGAACTTAAATATAAAGATTTAATTTTTAAGTGTAAGTGTAATTTTTCTGGTGAAAAGAATTTATGACCTCTGTGTTTTGATGAATTATCAATAATTTCTATTTTTTCAAATTTTATTTGATCTTCGATTTTTTTTTTTATTTCCTCAAAATAGTTTCTCATTTTTTGATTTTACTATATAGATTAAAGAAATGAAAATTATTTGTGATTGGGAAAATTGTAAAGAGCCTGGATCCTATAAAGCTCCATTGGAGAGAGATAATAGTAAAAGGTATAGGCTCCTATGCTTAGAACATATAAAGATTTTTAATAAAAATTGGAATTATTTTGAAAATATGAACGATCAAGAAATTGAATTTTTCATAAAATCAGATTTGACTTGGCATAAATCAACTAAAAAATTTGGTTCCTCAGATAATTTTTTCAATATTTTATGGAATAATGCTTTAGATGATAAACTCAATATTTTTAAGAGTACAAATTATAGAGATTTTAAAAAAACAAAAATTTCTCAAACGGATAAGGATGCCTTGCAAGTTATGGAGTTGAATGTTGATGTAAAATGGGATCAAATACACTTAAAATTTAAAGAACTTGTAAAAAAATATCATCCTGATAAAAACCAAGGTAATAAAAAATTTGAGGAAAAATTAAAAAAAATTACCTTAGCATATAGTCAATTAAAAAAAACACTTGGTAAAAAAAAATGAGTACTGAACAACTTACACAAAAACCAGATATAAAGCTTTCAGTAAAACAGACTTTTGGTTTTGACAGTGAAATGAAGGTCGGGGCATTCTCCAAGAAAAATGATTATGTTCCAAATATAGATCCTGATTATAAATTTGATAAAGATACTACTTTAGCAATTTTAGCCGGATTTTCATTCAATAAACGAGTCTTAATTCAAGGATATCATGGAACAGGTAAGTCGACGCATATAGAGCAAGTGGCTGCAAGATTAAACTGGCCATGTATTAGAGTAAACCTTGACTCACATATAAGCAGAATTGATTTGATAGGAAAAGATGCCATAGTTTTAAAAGATGGTAAACAAGTGACAGAGTTTAAAGAGGGTATTCTTCCTTGGTCAATCCAAAATCCTGTAGCTCTTGTATTTGACGAATACGATGCAGGAAGGCCAGACGTAATGTTTGTCATTCAAAGAGTTTTGGAGAGTGATGGAAATTTCACGTTACTTGATAAAAATAAAGTTTTAGAGCAACACGATTTTTTTAGAATATTCGCAACGACGAATACAGTTGGCTTAGGTGATACGACAGGACTTTATCATGGAACACAACAAATAAATCAAGGGCAAATGGATAGATGGAATATAGTTTCAACACTAAATTATCTTCCATTTGAGAAAGAGTTGGAAATTATTTTGGCAAAAAATAAAAGTTTTAACAACAAAGATGGAAAAGAAATTTTATCAAATATGATAAAAGTTGCAGATTTAACAAGAAAAGGTTTTATGAATGGAGACATATCTACTGTTATGAGTCCCAGAACAGTTTTGCATTGGGCAGAGAACACAGATATTTTTAAAGACAAAGGATATGCTTTTAGAATTACCTTTCTTAATAAATGTGATGATTTAGAAAAAAAAATCATTTCTGAATATTATCAAAGATGTTTTGGTGAAGATCTTCCAGAATCCTCGATCAATATTTCTTTATAAAGTGGAAACAAAAAAAGAAAAGCTAGAAGACTTTAAAACTGCAATCAGCTCAACTGTGAGATCACTATCTAATTCACAAAAGATTGATGTGTGTTTTGGAGACGAAACATCTAAACATGAGAAAAATTCAATTAAATTACCAAGTCCAGACAGATCGAACAATTTCAATTACGAGGAAATAAGGGCAATAGCTGACTCGAAATCTTTAAGATTTAGATTCTCAAGTAAAAAAACCTTAAAAAAATTTGAACCAGAAGGAAGCATATCAAAAAAATTATATAATATTTCAGAGAAAATCAGGTGTGAAAGAATAGGAACAAGTTATTTTAAAGGTGTAAGAAATAATATTGAAAATTTTTATTACAAAAGAATTTCTGGTTTAGACCTTAAAAGTAGTGAAGATAAAATTGTTGAGTCTTTTGAAAATTACTTAAGAACGAAAATTTTAGATTATAATATTGATAGTCAAATTGATAAAAGATTAAAAATTTATAAAAAAGATCTTAATGATCAATTTAAAAGTAAAATAGATGAACTTAAAAATAATACACTAAATCAAGAGAAGTTTAACTTAATAATTTCTAAACTTATTTCTGGAATGGATTTGGATGAAAAGATCGATAAGGAGAAAAAAAGAGATGAAGAAAATAAAGAACACGAAAAACAATCTAAACCGAACGATCAAAATCAACAAACTCAAGAGGAGAATAAACAAGACGAAATGTCAATTGAAAGTGGTATACCAGATTTAGACCATGAAGCTAAAGATGCTGATAAAGCTGAAGATGAAATTGAGATAGAGGATAGTTCAAGACCAGATCTAAAAAAAAGGAGTAAAGGGAATATTGCTGATCTTAATTATAAATCCTATACAGAAGAATTTGATGAAATTATTAAAGCCGAGGAACTCGAAAATGCCGAAGAATTAGTCAGACTAAGAAAAAATTTGGATCAACAGTTACTTCAATTAAAAAATTTTATTTCTAAATTAGCAAATAAGTTGCAAAGAAAGTTACTAGCAAAACAAAATAGGTCTTGGAATTTTGATTTAGAAGAAGGATTATTAGATACCTCTAAATTACCAAGAATTATTATGGATCCATTTAACTCTTTATCGTTTAAAAAAGAGAAGGATATAGAGTTTAAAGATACATTAGTAACTATTTTAATAGATAATTCTGGATCAATGAGAGGCAAACCAATATCTGTCGCAGCTATTTGCGCAGACATACTTTCAAGAACTTTAGAACGATGTATGGTTAAAGTAGAAATTTTGGGTTTTACGACAAAACACTGGAAAGGAGGAGCTTCCAGAGAAAAATGGATGAAAAATGATAAGCCTCAATTTCCAGGTAGATTAAATGACTTAAGACACATCATTTATAAATCTGCAGATACTCAATGGAGACAGTCTAAAAATAATATAGGGTTGATGCTGAAAGAAGGGCTGCTCAAAGAAAATATTGACGGTGAAGCTCTTAAATGGGCTTTTAATAAAATGAATAAAAGGAGAGAGGATAGAAAAATTTTAATGGTAATATCTGATGGTGCTCCTGTAGATGACTCTACACTATCTACTAATACAAGTGATTATTTAGAGGCGAATTTAAAGAAAACAGTTAAATGGATAGAGAATAAATCTAATGTAGAATTATTAGCTATAGGAATTGGTCATGACGTTACCAGGTATTATAATAGAGCGGTAAAAATTACAGATGTTCAGGATTTAGGTGACGTGATGATTAATCAATTAACGGATTTATTTGCTGAAAAAAATAAAAAAATATTCCATTAACAGTTAGTCTTTAAAGTTGAATTTTCTGTATAATCTTTAATCTTATTTAGTAAAAGTTTAAATGGAATTAACATGGCTAGCGTTATAAATAATTTAACTAGTAAATCACCAATAGCTAATGTGAACCAAGGAATACCCGTTGCATAAAACGCAATTGAAAAAAACAAGAAAGTATCAGTTATAGATCCAAGCGTCGACGAAGCTAAAGGAGCAATAAACCAACTTTTTCTTCTAAGTTTATCAAAAACTTGTACATCTAGGTTTTGAGCAACAAAGAATGCAATACCTGAACCTAGTGCAATTCTGATTGAAATTATATCTGAAAAATTAGTTGATACAAATAGTGTTAGTAATACTCCAATTATAAAACCGAAATATACTACTTTCCTTGCAACCAATTTTCCATAAGCTCTATTAGCTAGATCGGTGATTAAAAATGTGATTGGATAAGTGAAAGCACCGTAGGTTAGAATTTCACTTAATCCAAAATAACCTATAGGGAATTGGACCAGGTAGTTTGAAATAACTACAATAATTCCCATCAAAATTGATAGTTTGTAGTACAAATTCATATTATAATTTTGCTGAAATTGATGCTTTAATTTTCTTAACTTTTTTAGATAGTTTTGTTTTTTTTGCTGAAATTAAAAATTTATCAAGTCCACCTTTAAAGTCTACAGTTCTTAATGCAGCATTAGCAACGTTTAATTTAATATTTTTTTTTAAAATATCACTTCTGAATGTAACCTTTTTTAAATTAGGCAAAAACCTTCTCTTAGTTTTATTTTTTGCATGGCTTACGTTATGACCCTTTAGTGGTGATATTCCGGTTAATTCGCATTTTTTAGACATAAAATTTCCTACAGCTATATAATTATAGTGTGGATTAGGGTCAAGCGTTAATTCCAACCGCTTCACTTATATTTTTTATGTTTTCTTTTTTCAAAATTGAAATTAACTCCCTTTTTATATCTTTGACTATCCCCGGACCTTTGAAGACCATTCCAGTGTATAGTTGAACAGCATCAGCTCCAGAAGTAATTTTTTCAAAAGCAGTTTTGCCCGAGTCTACCCCACCAACACCAATTATGTATATTTTTCCTTTAGTCTCGTTATAAAATTTTTTTATTAAATTTGTAGATATATTTTTCAAAGGTTTACCAGATAATCCTCCTTTTTGGTTTTTATTTACATCTAATAAATTTTCACGATAACCATCAGTTGTATTGGATATTACTATTCCATCTATTTTGTATTTAAGAATTAATTCGATTATTTTACTAATTTCATCATGACTGATATCAGGTGAAAGTTTAACTACTACCGGCTTTGAAATATTTTTTTCTTTTTTTATTTTATTTATGCCTGTAAGTAGCTTTTCAAGTTCTTTTCGGTCGTGAAAATCTCTAAGACCGTCAGTGTTTGGTGATGATATATTAATTGTTAAATATCCTGCGTAAGAAGATAACTTAGATAGACAAGTATAATAATCATCTTCTTTATTTTTTGTATCTTTATTAGGGCCTATATTAATTCCTAAATATCCGCTTGGTAGATTATCGGAAATTCTTCTTGAGATAATTTCTAATCCATGATTGTTAAAGCCAAGTCGATTTATAAGGGCTAGATCTTTTTCCAGTCTAAATATTCGTGGTTTAGGGTTGCCGACTTGTCTTTTAGGAGTAATTGTGCCTACCTCAACAAAACCATAGCCAAGTTTAAATAAAGAATTATAAACTTCTGCGCTTTTATCAAATCCAGCCGCTAGCCCAATTGGATTTGGCAACTTATTATTAAAAAGTTCACTCTCTAACATTTCTTCATTTTCAACTTTGAAAATGTTTTCAGGAAGAAGATTAAGTCTTAAAGAATTAATTGCTAGATCATGAGCAGTTTCTGGGTCGAGAGAGAAAATAAAAGGTTTTAAAATTGAATACATTATTTTATTTTATCATTTATTAATTCAATTGTTTCTTTAAGTCCAAAAAAACTTATAAAAAAACCCATTCTTGGTCCATTTTCTTCCCCAAAAATAACTTGATATATAAGTTTAAACCATTCTCTTAAATTTTTTTCATACCCATTCTCTTTTCCAACAGTA
>MDSZ01249547.1_pt1 | contig 14848 bp, 12 predicted proteins | sample 811201 | NCBI WGS metagenome assembly MDSZ01 (sample SAMN05326647, study PRJNA326480) | marine metagenome | isolation source: seawater | place: Indian Ocean: North | collected 2010
AATTCCATGGAATTTTAGTTAATCTAGTCTCTAATAAAAGTAAATTTGAATTAACCTCTGAAATTTTTTCTAAAAGTTCTATTGGTTTATTTATATGATGAAAAAATCCTAAGCAAATTACGATATCAAATTCTCCATATTCCTTAAAATCTACATCAAAAACATTTCCACATTTAAAATAATATTTTGACTTGTCAATTTCTTTTTGCTCGAATACGAAATTTGCTTTATCTATATGACTTTGTCTACCATCAATTCCAACTATATAATCACAACCTGCTTCAATCATCTTCAATGCAAAAAAACCCGAATTACATCCAATATCAAGAATTTTTTTACCTTTTAAAGAACCTCCACAAAACTTAATTAGTGGTTTAATAAAATAATCTACTCTTTGGTTAGTTACTTTAACTGAATTCATACTAACTGGTGGAGTAAGATTTCCTTTTAAATCATATTCATACATCCAATCAGAAAAACTATTTATTTTTTTTACTATGTCTTTTTGTTCCATTTATTATTAAATAAATAATTTGATCTATGTTACTACAACAGAAGTTTTAAATTATATATTTTTCTTTTTTGAGATATTCATTATATCTTTCAGTTATTTGTTTTATTTCTCCATTGGAAAGTTTACTCCTCCATGCCCCAGGAACACCTTTTGTAGGCTCTATATGTCTTGGAGCAATTACAGTTTTTTCGTCAACTTTTGGTAATACCCCAAGGTAATATTTTCTTAATTTCCAACTTTTATTATACGGAGGTGGAAGAAATCTTTTGATAATATTTGCTATCCTCCCCAAAAAACGTAAGGTAATCTCTTTAAATTTTAAAGTTTTTGATTTACTTACTTTTAGCATGTTTTTAATGGAACATTCTTCAATAACTTCTTGAATAATGTCTTTTGAAGGATTTATTCCTAAAAATTTGCTTATTTGTTCAATAGCATCAAAAGTATTATTAAAAACTTCTTCATATTTCTGATGAAGACACCAATCTTTCTCAAAGGCCTGCATTTTTAACATTGCATTATAAGTTGATTCTGCTCTATCAAGAAGTTCTATAAGCTCTTTATTATTTACTCCCCATTTATATTTAGCAGCTACTGCTACGTCTCTTAAATCTCGATTGATAAATAAAATTTTTGCTAAGCCTTTTTTTGCATAAATGATTTCTTCTGACTCGCCATATATTCCACTCTTAATTACATGAAAAGTTGTCTTATCATTTGCCCAGCTATGAATTTGCTGCTTAGTAAATTTTTCGAATCCTCTGCCCCTTTCCCATCTACCGTGTCTTATACATACTGCAGTTTTTTCAAGTAAAGAAGCTGCAAGATTGAACTGAAATGCAGAGCCTGAACGAAGCATGCCACTACAAAAAACAAGCATTATTAAGTTTCTAAACTTAAAATAGTATACACCTTTCCATAAATGAATATTTATAGGATTTATGTCGTTATCAAATTTATAATTTTTTATCTTAAAAATATAAAATTTATTAATTTAAAATAAAATTTTAAATTAGTATTATTAAATTAAATCTGATGAAAAATGTGAAAAATATAAAAACAACTATAAAAATTTTCAAAGCAAAAGTAAAAGATTTTCCTTTCTTATTTAAATTTATAATATTCTCATCGAGAGCTATTGCTAAAGTAATTGACTTTATATTTATCCCAATAGCAATTATTTATGATCGCTTGGGAATAAATGTTTTTGAAGCGAAAACAAGATCATTCGGACATCATTTATTTGAACCTACTGCCATAGTAGCTCTGAATTCTTCTAAGCCAAAAGTACATCGAAAAAAGTTGGTTCTATTGGCAGATCAGGAAAAGGCATATGTAAAATATACAAATTCCCTACTAAAGCAGAAATTTAAAGTAATAGAAAAATATTCTTTTTTGAATATTTATTATTGGCTTGCAAGAAATAAATTTTGTGGGCTCTCAAAATCTTCAAAATATAAAGAAGAATTAGATATTTTTTATGATATTCATTTTAAATTTAGAAAAAAAATGGATTTTTTTGATTATGGCGAATTAGAAAATGATGAAGAACTTAATAAGTTATTTAATGATTTAAATCCAGAAAATAGGTTTGTTGTGATTTGGAAACCAAAATGTCATAGAGATGATAAATATAGTATTTATAGTCCATTAAGATATTCTTCCTTAAATTTTTGCAAACCTTTATTTGACAAAATTTATCAGGAAGGAGGAATTGTTTTTGGGTTACTTTATGGGGATACGAATTTCAATCATAATGCTGTCATTGATCTAAGAAAGATTGAAAATAAAACACTTCAAGAAAAATTTTTTTTCTACCTGGATTTAAAATGTAAATTTGGCATCCTAGGCCAGAATGGCGGAAATATACTTTTACATTTATTGAATAAACCATTTATTGTTTATGATGTTGCTTATCCCTACACTCTGAATTTTCTTGGTCCAAAAACTCTTATTTCGCTCAAAGAAGCTATCTATAAAAATGGCGAACCAGTCAGATTAGAAGATCTTATAAATTTAAAAATAAAAGATATAAAAAAGATAATTCAAGACGAAAAAATTATTTTCAAACCTAATACTTCAACAGATCTTATTAATATCTATGAAGAGTTTAAAGAAAGAATGAATAATAATTGTTCAGAATTTTATGAGAGCGAATATAAAATAAACGTTGAATGGGGGAATCAAATGCCAAGGAATATTTATAACACTTTTTGCTACAGTCAAATAGCTAATTGTTGCTATGAAAAACAATATCTTTCACTTGCCCCAAAGCATTTATTAGAAAGAAAGTCTTAACTTTATTTAAATTTATTAATTAAAATGGCCCCTTAAACCATTCACCAGGTACATCATGTGGTACTGGTTCTGGTAATTCATTTAATACATTTTCAGTATTCATATTCATTATTTGTAAACATTTCAAAGCTATATCTCCTGCTCTTGTATAAAAACCTTTGGTCAAACCAAAACTTGTCGGTTCAGGGACATCATGCATTGCTAATCTAATTGGAGGGGCTTTAAGTAAATTAAATAGCTCTGATGAAACTTCCGCTATAATTTCTGCTGAAACTGAACAAGTTTTGAAACCAGTATCGCAAACTATTAGCCTCCCTGTTTTCTTAATAGAAGAAAAAATTAATTTCCAATCAATTGGTTTAACTGAGCATAAATCAATAACTTCAACTTCTAAACCCTTTAACTTTAAATAATCTGCTGCCCTAAGTGATTCAATAGTCAAATAAGACATCGAAATAATTGTAATTTCACTACCTTTTCTTAAAATTGAAGCTTTTCCGATTGCTTTGATAACTTCTTTACTTACCTCACCTATAGTATTGTGAAGCCATCTATGTTCAAGAAATATTACTGGATCTGGATCGAATATTGAATTAAATAATAAGTCTCTAGCATCTTGTGGGGTTGTTGGCATCACGACTTTTAATCCAGGAATATGTGCAAACCATGCTTGGAGATTCTGTGAATGTGTTGGCCCTTGGCCCCAACCTCTTCCTATTATCAACCTAATTGTTATTGGTATAGAAACTTGACTGCCGAACATATAATGCCATTTCGCTGCGCTATTTACTAATTGATCCATCGCTAATAAAAAGAAATCTAATCGTTGATGAGTCATAACTGGTTTTATTCCATTCATTGATGCTCCAATACCAATTCCAGTTAATGCATTTTCAGAAGTTGGAACATCGAAGACACGTTCTTTTCCAAATTTTTCTTCTAAGCCAGATGTTGTAGAGAAAATTGTTTTTGGATCATTTACCCCTAGGCCAAAACAAATCACTCTTTTATCAATAAGCATCGCTTCATGAAGTGCTAGATTTATAGCCTCTGAAAACCTTAGCTTAGTCATAATATATTCTTCAATTCAATTTTTGGAATAGACACCCTGAAATGCATCCTCGGCATTAGGGTAAGTTGATTCTTCTGCAAATTCAAAGGCCTTTTTAACCTCAAAATCTAAATCTTTTTTCAGATCTTCAAAAAAACTTTCAGTACATAATCCTTTTTCTATAAGCTTTTTCTTTATTTTTAATAGAGGATCTTTTGACTTCCAAAAATCAAATTCTTGTTGTGATCTATAACCTATATCATTATCAAAATTAGGTCCGCAATGTTCTCTGTGACGATAAGTCTTAAATTCAAGAAAAAATGGGCCTCCATTAAGTCTCATTGATGAGATTACTTTTTCACTTAATGCAAAACATTTTTCTATATCATTGCCATCACAAGTTTCAGCTTTTATACCATGCCCCATAACCATTTTTGTGATCTCTCTCCCATTAGGTTGCCTTACATCTAATGGACTATAAACAGAATAGAGGTTATTTTCGCACACGAATAAAACTCTCAATTTTTTGATGATTGCAAAATTTAAAGATTCATAAAAAACTCCCTCTTCAATTGCTCCATCTCCTAGATAAACTACAGATATTTGATTAGTATTTTTGAGTTGACTCGATAATGCAAGTCCAACTCCAATAGGAATACTATTTCCAACTATTGCCGAAGTCCCCATAAATCCAACTTTCTTATCAATTAAGTGCATTGAGCCGCCTTTACCTTTTGAACATCCAGTTGATTTACCATATATTTCAGAAATCATAGAATTAAGATCCCCACCTTTTGCTAAATAATGAGCATGTCCTCTATGAGTACTAATTGCAAAATCATTATTATTTAAAGAAGCTGAAATCGCTACGGGGGTTGCTTCTTGACCTATGGAAAGATGAGTAGGACACCTCATATTTTGCTCTGAATATTTCGCAGCTATTTTTTCTTCAACTAATCTTATTCTTAAGACCATTCTAAAAAGTTCTAATAAATCAGGGGATTGCATAAATAATTATTTCCCCCTAATTATTTTTTAAATTTAATTTTTTCATCCACTTAACTGTGTAGCAGTTATCGTTATCAACTAAATCTCCTTTGTTATAAAGGTATTTTATTTCTTCAATAGCATTTTCAATCCCAAATTCCTGCTTAAATCCAGTGGATAGTAATTTTGAAGAGTCTTGTCTGTAAGATCTTGGATCATTTGATTCAGTGATTAAAATTTCAGCATTGATATGCCTTTTAACCATTTTAGCTATTTCAAGGATTGAAATATTTTCAAAACCGGCATTATAACATCCTGATTCAATATCAGGATTTTTTATAAAGTGTCTATATACATTAATCATGTCTTTTATATGAATATTTGGTCTGGTTTGTTCCCCGCCAAATACTGTTATTTTTTTATTCTTTAAAGCTTGGAAACTCAACATGTTTACACTTACATCTAATCTCATTCGGGGGGAAACTCCGCAAACTGTTGCAGGCCTAATGCAGTGAATCTTCATTTTTTGTGAGTAGGATAAAAAAACCCTCTCTGCTACCATCTTTGTTTTGTTGTAGACAGAAATAGGAATTAGAGGAAGATCTTCAGTTACTTTTGGTTCGTCTTTGATCCCGTATACACTGCCTGAACTTGCAAAAATAAATTGTTTAACATCATTTCTTACAGCTTTATCAGCAAGCTGTTGACCTGCAAGAACATTTACTTCCCAACTCAATGTAGGATTCAATTCGACAGCAGGATCATTAGCAATATTTGCAAGGTGTATAATTACTTCAACTTTATCTAGGTTGATATTTTCTATATCTCTTACATCAAGTTTAATATTTTCTAAATTAGGATGATCAGGTAATTTATTACCAAACCATTGATTATCTATACTAATTATATTATGACCATCTTTAAGTAATTCGGGAATTAAAACTGAACCTTTATAACCGCATCCACCAGTGACAAGAATCTTCATGATTTATGTTGATAATCCCAAGGTAAGTCTCTCAAAATTGATAGATGTTTTTCTATCCATTTAAGAGTGCTTTCCAATCCTAATTCAAGATTGATCTTATCTGACCATGAGTGAACTTTCCGTAATTTATCACTATTCAACAAATAGTTTTGATCTTTACCTAATCTTTCATCAACATTTACCACGAGATTATCAAAGTCAGAATTAGTCAAGGCAAATATTTTTTTTACTAAATCACTAATACTTATTGCATCGTTTGTAGATATATGCCAAGTTGTGCCAGGTTCTGCATCTAATGCTATTCGCATAGTTGCATCAACAACATCGTCTATATGAATAAATGCCCTGGAAGATTTCCCTCCTCCATGGAGTTCCATTCGTTTATTAGTTTTTGCACTAAGAAAAGCTCTAGGAATAATTCTGTAAAGCTGTTGACCTGGCCCGTATACGTTTGCAGCTCTAGTAAATACAACAGGAAAATTATACGCCTTAAAAAAGCTCATTAAATGTAAATCACAGCCTGCTCGACTTACCGCATATGGGGTACTTGGTGCAAATGAGAAATTTTCTTTTATCCAACCTCCATCAGTGCTACCATAGACTTCTGGAGTTGTAACATGGACGTATTTTTTAAGAAAAACTTTTTTTCTTAAAAATTCATGAAGTGCTACTTGAGACATTAGATTTGTTTGATACCAATGTATTGGGTTCAACCAGCTCTCTGCAACCATGCCCTGAGACGCAAAATTCACAATTAATTCTGGTTTAAAATTATCTATTAATTGCTTTAATCCCTCTAAGTTTTTGTTTAAATCTATTGATTCAAATTTAAATTGTTTTGATTTGGAAATTGGATTAGATGATTTATTAGATTGCCATTTGTATGGTAAGAAAATATCAATTGGCTCTTTTGAACGACTCACTCCTAAGACTTCGAAGCCACAATCTAGTGCATGATTTACAAAATGAGAGCCACTAAAACTATTACTTCCAATTATGAGAAATTTCTTCAACTTTATTGATTCATTATTTCACTTATTTTAAATCTTAAAGTGTCAGAATTTATTGGACTATTACCCATAGTTTCAACAGATATAGAAGAGATACAACATCCTAATGCAGCTGTAGACATTAATGGCTGGCCAGAAGATATTGCTGTAGACATTAAAGCCAGTAAAGAATCACCAGCACCAGTAACATCTAAAGGATTTACTGATAAAGCAGGGAAGGATTGTCTTCTTGTATATCCCGTAAAGTCTCGCTCATAAGCAATGAATCCCTCAGAGCTAAGCTTCATAATTAAACTTTGACAATTTGTGAGACTTAATATTTGGTTACTTATTTGTTCGAGTCCACTATCTTTATCCTGAAGCGCAATTCTTGCTTCTCTTTCATTAGGGCATAATAATTTGAAATTTTTAAATCTCAAAACGGACCCTACTTGGCTACTACATTGCACATCTCCGAATAACATGAAATTATATTTTTGAGACAACTCTTGTAATTTTTCTAATATCCTTTTCGTTACCACACCATATACAAAATCAGAAACTACTACTCCATTAACTTCAGGTGCTAATAATTCCAAACGAGCAATAATTTCATCCTCTTTATCTTTAGAAAGCTTTTCGTCATTCATTCGCGTTACACGAAATAGTTTCTGATTTTCTACAACATACCTTTTCTTAAAACTTGTAGGCCTCGCCGGATCGATAACTAAAGCCTCTCCTATTTGTTGTCTTTTTAATTCCTGTTTTACTAATTCTGCTGTATTATCTTCCCCAATAACCGATACTAAATAACATTGCGCACCTAGCGCTTTAATGTGCGAAGCAACAATTGCAGCCCCTCCAATGAAATTCTTTTTTTCTAATTCTCTTACTACGACAACAGGCGCTTCCGCACTCATTCCAATTGCTTCACATGCAGCATATTGATCAACGATAGTATCTCCAATAACTATAAGTTTATTATTTTTCCAATGATCAATAGCTTTTAGAAGGTCTTTTAATTTTATACCCTGTCTTTTACACGCATCTAGAAACTGATACTTTCTTTTTTTAAAAATATCCTCTTGTAATTCTCCAAGCAAATCAGTAGCTGCATAATGCACATTTCCTGCATGAAATTTAACTATTCCTCCAAGTGATTTCTGTAGTTCGATGGCTTCCTTTAAATGTTCACTACTTTGGTATTCATTCCCTAAAACAATAATTTTGGGGTTTATTTTTTTTATTAGTTCACAAAGATTGGATCCTCTTAAAGCTACAATCTCATGAGCAATGCCAATAGTTTCGAGCGCTTCTGACCTCTCCTTTTGATTAAATGGAAAATGTTTTTTAACTTCATCCCCAATCAAAGCAATTACTAATTTGTCTCCTAAAGTTTTTGCATGTTTGAGATATCTTATGTGGCCAGGATGAATAGTGCTGAAATGGCCATAAGCCAATATGCAGCCTTGGATTTGAATCAATTTTTGATCATCTTCAAGTTTTATTACCATATTAGAAATTAATTAACACCCTACCGGCTGTTTTACCATCCTGCATTGCCTCTATAGCTTTATTAATTGACTCTAAAGGAAAATGGCTGCTTATTATATCCTCAAAAGATATTTTTTTATTCCTATAAAGGTTGATATATCGAGGAATGTCTAAATTAGGAACTGTATCCCCTCCATGAGAACCTATTAGTGATTTCCCAAAGTGTAAGGGCAATGTATTTAAACTAACCATACTTTTGTAATGTGGAACGCCCACTAATATAACTCTCCCATCCTTTTTGACCAATCTATAACCAGTCTCAATAACATTAGATATTCCCGTATTATCGATGAAGACGTCAAGAGAATTATCTCCTAGAATTTTGTTTATTTCTTGTTCGGGACTTTCTTCTTTGGAATTTATACAATGGGTAGCACCTAACTTCTCAGCTAAATCTAATCTACTCTTGAAAATATCAATCGCAATAATTGGGTAAGCGGTTTTAAGTTTAGCTGCCTGAACAATATTTAATCCAATTCCTCCAGCACCAAAAATAACTACAGACTCACCTATTTTTAATTGGGCATTATTTTCTACAACTCCAAAACCTGTAGTAATAGCGCAACCAAAAAGAGCGCCTATGTCAGGATTTAAATCATTTTTTACACGAGTACATCTGTTTTCACTTATTACTGCATATTTATTAAATGTGGTTACCCAACCAGCATTTAAATTTTTGCCATTCCACTTATAAACAGGTGGATCAGACTGAATCCCAGCACCCGCTCGCCAATGGAGGATAACAGAATCATTATTACTTACATGTTTTACTCCGGGACCGATACTTAAAACTTTGCCAAAGCCTTCATGACCTAAAAGGTGAGGCAAAAATTTATCAGGTCCTTTAACACCTTTTATTTCCCCTATCTGTGAACCACAAATACCACTTACGATAATCTCAACTAAAACTTGACCATACGACAGTTCCGAAGGTAGCTCTATGTAATCAACAACCAATGGCTGTTGCTGTTCAACTAATATTGCACTTTTGGAAAATTTTGGTAACTTTTTCAATCTCTATTCGAAGTAAATAAATGAATAATCTCCAGTATACCCATTTGTTTCAAATAACCATCTCCATGATTCTGGATTATGAAATGCTTCACATGTCACTTGCCAATATAGTAAATTTGCCTTTTCGGATTCATTCCTAAAACTTTCAACACATATATATTTGTTTGAGTTCCCAACTCTCTGTATTTCTTGAATTGATTTTGTTAAATCATGTAAATGAAGACAATGAATAGTATTTATTGAAATAACGAGATCAAAATAATTATCTGGCCAAGGCAAATTTGTTGCAGAACCTAGAGTTAAATTTTTTTTAATTTCTTCTTTTGAATTTTCTAATGCATATCTTGAAATATCTAAACCGTAAATTTCAGCATTGGGTATAACTTTTTTAAAGTCATATAAAAGGTAACCTTTCCCACATCCAACGTCTAATATTTTTGGTCTTTTAGGTAATTTGTAATAAGAGCACATTTCATGAGCAACTTTTTCCCATCTGCCTTCTATGTAATGATAACCTCCGTAGCAAATCTTTCTATCGCCATCCCAATAATCAAAATCAAATTTTTTGGCTAGTTCTGCTGCTTTTGCCTTAGGGAAAGATTTATCAATTACACGAGATATATAATCTCTTTTTGTACTCTTATGTAGTGGACTAAGGAAATCAATCTCGGTCATAATTTGGTTTTTATTAAATGTGAACTTATTTTTTTATGAATATAAAAGTAATATTTTATATTTAATAATTTATAAAATTATTGATTATATGCACTATAAAGTTTTTATAATTTAATTTTTTTTATAATTAGATGAAAATAAGTTTTAAAAATAAAAATTCTTTTTATTTACATTATAAAATAGAATAAAGCCCTTAAAATAAAATAAATTTAATCATTATTTTGGTTGTTAATTTAAAAGATGTCTTTAGATAAATATGAAAATGAATATAGAATATTTTCGCAATGTTTCATTGCAGTAGTTGGTTTAGGATATGTTGGATTGCCTCTATTAACAACCTTTGCAAAAACAAGATCATGTGTTTTCACTAATAAGCCTCTTAACAGAAAAGTTATAGGTTTTGATACTAACCAATCTAGAGTAAATGAATTAAATAATCATCAAGATAAAACAAATTCTGTTGCTAAGAAAGAAATAGAAGAATGTATAAATAATTTTATTTTTACAAGTAATAAAGATGAAATTCGCAAGGCAAATATTTTTATAATTACCGTTCCAACTCCTATTAATGAAAATAAAGATCCTGATTTAACTTTTATAAAAAAAGCTACTGAAATTGTGGGAGAAACTATTAACAAAAATTTCTTAGAACAAAAAAATTCAAATATTAAACCACTAATTATTTATGAAAGTACTTTTTATCCAGGAGTTACTGACGATATCTGTATACCAATAATTGAAAAGATTACAAATAAAAAAATAAATCAGGATTTTTTAGTTGGTTATAGTCCTGAGAGGATAAATCCAGGTGATAAGAAAAATACGCTTACTTCAATAATAAAAGTAACTAGTGGTTCAAACGAAGAAGCCTCAAGAAATGTAGACTATCTTTATAAGTCAATAATAGAGGCTGGGACTCATAATACTTCTTCTATAAAAATTGCTGAAGCTTCAAAAGTTATTGAAAATACTCAAAGAGATTTAAATATTGCTTTTGTAAATGAATTATCAATGATATTTAAAGCTCTTAATATTTCTACTCTAGAGGTATTAGAAGCGGCTAAGACCAAATGGAATTTTTTGGATTTTAGTCCTGGATTGGTTGGAGGACATTGTATTGGTATAGATCCTTATTATTTAAAGTACAAATCCAAACAAATGGGTGTTTCTCCAAGATTAGTATCTTCAGGGAGACAAATAAATAATGCCATGCCTAAATGGATCGTAGATCAATTAGTAATAGAAATGGCAAAAAGAAGACAAATAATTGGGGGAACAAAAGTATTAATTCTAGGCTATTCTTATAAGGAAAATTGCAGGGATCATAGAAATTCAAGGGTATTCGATATGATTAATGCTCTAAAAGTTTACGGCTTAGAATATGAAATTGTGGATCCTTATGTAGATTCTGAGGCTTGCAAGAGAGATTACGATATTGAAATATTGAAAGAAATTCCTGATTATACTTATTCAGCAGTTATTGCTGCTGTTGGACATGATGTATTTAAATCTATAACATCTAGAAATTGGGAAAAAATGATTAGTAATAATGCTATTATCTTTGATATCAAAGGAATTTGTCCTAATCATTTACCAGTAGTAAAAATATAAAATTAATAATAAATTTATGAGCAAAACTAAAGCGAATCCAATAAGCAATAGTATCCGACTTATAAAATTTTTTAATAAAAATTTAAAAATTAAATTTTTATTAGTATCTTTTCTAATAATCGTAAATTCAATTACAGAACTGCTTTCTATAAGTGCAGTTATACCTTTTCTATTTGCATTAACAAATCCTGAAAAAATAAATAATAATCTTCTCAGTTTTTTCTCTAATTTTTTAGATTTGTCGAATATAAACATAGTTATTCTATTTTCTTCAATTTTTGCATTTTTTGTATTAATTTCGACTTTTTTAAGATTATTGACTATCAGAATTACTTGTAATTTCTGTGCCTCTTCAGCAAATTATTTAGCATCCAAAGGTTATATAAATTACATTAATCAACACTATGAATTTTATCTCAAGAATAATAGTAGTAACTTTATCAATACTTTAACTTTAGAGATGATAAAAGCTCAAAATTCTTTAGAGGCTCTTTTTGTTATTTTATCTTCTTCAGCTCTTGCAACTTTAATTTTAGTAAGTCTTTTAATATTAAATCCACAGTTAACCTCAATAATTTTTCTTAGTATTCTTATTATCTATTTGTTGATCATAAAGACTGTACAAGCAAAACTTCTTAAAAATTCAAAAATAATTAGTAATTCAAATACAAATTTAATAAAAATGCTTCAAGAAAGTTTTGGAGGAATTAGAGAGATTTTAATTAATAATAATCAAAACTATTTTATAAAAATCTTCATTAAAGAGGATTATTTTATGCGAGAGAAATTAGAAATAAGTAAATTTTATAAAAAATCACCAAGGTATTTTATTGAGGCTTTAGGAATTTTTTTACTTATATTAGCGAGTATTTTTGTTGTAATTATTCAAAAGAATGAAAATATTATTCCACTATTAGGATTTGTAGCCTTTTCTTTCCAAAAGTTGCTAGTTTCAGCACAAAATATTTATGGAGGTTGGACATCTATTTGTTCATATAACAGCTCTGTCTTAGCTGTACTTGAAAATCTAAGCCTGACCCCAAGAAAAGATTTAAAACTCGAATCAAAGCCATTAAAACTAAATAAAAAGATAGTTTTAAATAATGTTATTTTTAAACATAAAAATCAAAATATTCCAATATTAAATGGAATTGATCTAATAATAAATAAGGGAGAAACTATTGGAATTGTAGGTAAAACTGGCTCTGGTAAAAGTACATTGTTGGATATCATAAATGGCTTATTGAGACCTCTATCAGGAGATTTAATTATTGATAATAAAAAAATTTATCAGGATGAAGATGATAACACTTTAAAAATGTGGCAAAAAAATATTGCACATGTTCCTCAGAATATCTTCCTTGCAAATGATTCGATCTTAAATAATATAGCTTTTGGTGTAGAACCAAATTTAATAGAAAGATCGAGAGTTTATGAGGCAGCTAGTAACGCATATTTTTCTAATGATATTAATAAGATGCCATTAAAATATAAAACGCTTGTTGGCGAAAGAGGTAGTAACCTAAGTGGAGGACAATTACAAAGACTTGGAATAGCTAGAGCACTTTATCAAAAAAAAGATTTATTAATTCTTGACGAGATAACAAGCTCACTAGACAGAAATACCGAAAATCAAATAATTGAACTGTTGGATAGTTTGTCATCAGATTTAACAATAATAATAATTGCTCATAGATTAACAACACTTAAAAATTGCGATAAAGTTTTTGAATTAAATGCTGGCAAACTTACTCAAATAAAAGATAAAAAAGTTTTTAATAACTAATGATTTAAAAAAATTTATACCTAATAATTCAAATTTTAGTTATGAAAATTGAAAAATTAAAATCTCTGGATATATTTATTTTACTTATGAGCTTGGAGGGGCTTCTTTTTAGAACTTCATTAGGAGCTTTGCCTATTTCTTTGATCGGCAGCTTTATTTTTTTATTAAGAATAATAATCACATCTAAAAGAATAATTATAAATTCAATTTATCTAAATTCTCTTTTGTTACTAGGATTATTTTTTACTTTTACGTCTTTTTTTATAGGTGATTCAATCATTGGAAATTTAGCAAGAATTTGGATATCAGTACTTCTAGCTTATTTTTTGCCTTACTTGGAGATTAATTCCCACCATTGGGCGGATGCAATTAAAAAAGTAATTATATTTCATGCATTATTTCTTATTTTTGATTTCTTATTCGAAACCCCTTGGGGTTGGGATTTCGAGGGTTATTTTTTTATTGGTTTTAATGAACCAGATTTTCATAGAGCTCAAGGTCTATTTGGAGAACCAAGTTATTATGGTTTTACAGTTAACTGCCTATTATTAATTCTGACAATATTAAGAAAATGCTCTTATTATGATTGCTTATTAGTATTGTCGACAACTATTCTTTCAACAAGTCTTTCTGGATTTTTGTGTTCTTTAGTAATTGTGATAACAAACTACAGCTTCGGAATAACAATATTTTTAAAAAATATAATTCTAAAGGGTAAATTTAATAAAAAAATTGTTTTTATTATTCCATTATTTTTATTTTTTTTAGGAGCTCTCCTTCAACTTAGGGAAGGTTGGTTGATTTCGAGAATTTTTAACCCCCTTGAAGATTCTTCTATGCTTGGTCGAACAATTGGCATTTTTCCTTATGCAAAATATGTCTATCAAAATTCACCTTTTATTGGTTTAGGTTTGGGTTCTAATTATTTGGAAAATTTAGATTTAGGTAATTTACAAATTTTGATAGGCGAAAAGATGGTAAAAATTATTAGTACTACCGCAAATGCACTTATTGGTATATTTTTAATGGGCGGATTTATCGGCTTGCTTTTATATTTAATATATATTTTTAGCGGTTTACAAAAAAAATATCTACCAGCTTATTTTCTTCTACTAGCAAGCTCAGGTAAATCATTTTTTATATTTTTATTTATTATTCCTGCTTTTAATAAATATATTATGAATAAAAAAAATATGAATTCAAAGGATAAATTTATAAGGAATTAGTATTAAAAATATTCCTTATTACAATCTATTACAAATAAATTTTTACTGCAAATTAGCCTAGCCTTCTTCTTTTAACATTGTTAGATTATTTTTGTAGAAATTTAATATATGAAAAAAATAAGGATTTATTTTAAGGCTATCGTTTATATAATAAGAAG
>MDSZ01041235.1_pt1 | contig 14846 bp, 16 predicted proteins | sample 811201 | NCBI WGS metagenome assembly MDSZ01 (sample SAMN05326647, study PRJNA326480) | marine metagenome | isolation source: seawater | place: Indian Ocean: North | collected 2010
AAAATTACCAAAAGGTATAAGTCATAAAGTAGCTGCAAGTATAATGACAAAAGGTTTAACTACTTTTTATTTATTAAACAAAACTTACAAAGTAACTACTAGAGATACTGTTTTGTTTCACGCAGCAGCTGGGGGAGTGGGACAGATTTTTACTCAGTGGGCAAAAAGTATAGGTTGTAAAGTAATTGGAACAGTAGGTTCAAAACATAAAATTGAAGTTGCAAAAAAAAATGGTTGTGACTTTGTGATAAATTATAATGAAGAAGATTTTGACAAAAAGGTTTTAGAAATCACAAATAATAATGGTGTTGATGTAGTTTATGATGGAGTCGGAAAAGATACTTTTGAAAAATCTATTAACTGCTTAAAAATAAGAGGAATGATGGTATCATTTGGAAATGCTTCTGGTCCACTGAATCCTATAGATGTTTCAAAAATGATACAGCCAAAAGGATTGTTCTTTACTAGACCTTCTATAGGTCAATATTTAAAAACACAAGATGAGTTGCAAGAAGCTTCGAAAAGCTTGTTTGAAAAAATAAACTTTGGAAAGGTTAAAATTAAAATATTTAAAGAGTACCCTCTTAATGAAGTCCAAAACGCCCATAAAGACCTTGAGTCTAGAAAAATTATAGGTCCATCAATCTTAGTGCCCAATGGATAAAAAAAATGTTGAAATACCATCGCCTTGCATAAGTATTTGTAAAACTGATCCTTTAACTAGTTTTTGTTATGGATGTGCAAGAACAAATGAAGAAAAACTTATTTGGAAAAAAAATGATACTACCGATGAATGGAAAAAAAAAAATTTAAGTATTATTTTGAAGAGAATGTCTGGTTGGCAATTAAAAACTTTTGAAGAGTCTTATAAGCATAAAATCAATTTTGGCATATCAATTTATAAAAAAAATTTAGATAAAAAACCATAAAATCAAACCAACAAAAGCTAGTAATATAATTAGAACCCTAACTCCAAAAAGATATTTTGAGAGATAATTTGATTTATTTATATCCCTTTTATTTCCAGCACTAAATCTTATAACAAAATAAAAAATTAATAATAAACCAAGCAAAATTAATAGTATGACAGATTTATCAAACATGTTTTGATATTATTATTTCATTTATTTGAAGATCCATTGAGCTTTTTTTAGAACTCATAATTATTGGTAAAAATAAACCTAATGCATACAATATAATAATGATAAGCGAGGCTAGTATAAAAGCTCTGACAGCATTAAGTTTCATCAAATACTATTTTTCATCAATTTTCATATCAGACAAGTGAAACTTTAACGCATTAGTTGATAGGAAAATTTCAAGCATAAACAGGAGTATTGATATAATCATTGATAAGCAGCAACATGCGAATATTAGTCTAGCAACAAAAACCGTGTCTAAATATAAAGCAAATACTGTAAGCATATTAAATAAAAACCCCAAACTTGCAGCTCCTATAGAATATTTTAAATAAAAAATTCTTTGATTTAAATTATTTAACTGTTTTTTCCATTCTGGAGGTATATGTTTTTCAAATACATATTCGTCATGTAATTTTCTTATCAATGCACTGAGCGTATGAAATCTAGTGCTGTAAACACTCATGATTAAAGGTATGGCTGGAAACATAAGTGCAGTTACTGTGTAATCTATATTCATTTCGAATCAAATTGATTATGGAGATACTGTTTGATATTTACAAGTCATAATTCGTAATGAACCAATTAAAAATATTTATAGATTTAACAAGACTTGGAAAACCTATCGGATTTATGCTTCTGTTTTGGCCGTGTAGCTGGGGTTTATCTTTTGCATACTACTTCGATCAAGACATTGATACTTTTTCTTTTTATTTAGTTTTATTTTTTTTAGGCTCAGTTTTTATGAGAAGTGCAGGATGTATTGTCAACGATATAGTTGACAGAAATATTGATAAAAAAGTTGAAAGAACTAAACTAAGACCTGTAGCCTCAGGAAAAATTAGTATAATAAGATCTTTAGTTTATGTAACTTTGCTTTGCCTTTTATCATTAATAATTTTAGTTCAATTTAATGGTTTGACAATTTTCTTGGGATTAGCCTCAATGATATTGGCATTTTCTTACCCCTTTATGAAAAGGATTACTTATTGGCCCCAACTTTTTTTAGGATTAACTTTTAATTGGGGGATTATAATGGCTTGGACCTCAATAATGAACAATATATCTCCTGAAATAATATTGCTTTATGCATCAGCCATATTTTGGACATTAGGCTATGACACGATTTACGGTCTTCAAGATATAAAAGATGATGAGATAATTGGTATGAAGTCAACTTCAATAAAATTTAAAAATAACATAAAACTTTTTGTAAGTTTGTGTTATTTAATTAACTTATTATTACTAGTGTATATTTTTAAAAATTTTTTAGGAGGAAATTATACAACCATACTTTTCATAGTTTATGTATTAAGTCTTATAATGCAGATATACATTTTTAATAAAAAAAGTCCTCAAAATTGCTTAGAAGCTTTTAAACTTAATAATTTTTCAGGACTAATATTATTTACTTCTATATTCTTTTTGCCCAAATAATGAAATACAATGAAATAACACCGATATTAAAAAGACTTTTTAATAATTATATTAAAAAACATTTACCAAGACTCTTTTTGGCATTGGGTCTATCAATTATTGTGGCAGCTAGTACTTCTGCAATTGCTTGGTTGTTGGATCCAGCGATTAAAAAAATATTTATTGATCAAGACAAAACTTACTTTTACTTAATTCCTTTTGGAATAGTATGTGCCTTCTCTGCTAAAGGTATTTCATTATATTTTGCTAGAACAAACGTTATAAAAGTAGGGCATTGGATATGTGCTGAATTACAAAAACAAATGTCAAATAAAATATTACTTTCAGACACTCAAACCATTGAAAATAAACATTCAGCAAAATTTATTTCTAATTTTTTATATGACTCTACAATGGTTCAACAACTTGTTAGCACAGGTGTACTTAATATAATGAAAGATAGTTTTACAATAATTACATTATTAAGTGTAATGTTTTACCAAAATTGGAAGCTAGCTCTTTTCTCAATGATAATGATGCCTCTTGCAGCATTTGTTGCAAAATCTTTAGGAAGAAGAATAGGAAAAGCTGCATCAGAAAGTGCAGATTTATCAGGTAAGCTCTCAACGCTTTTATCTGAAATGATTAGAGGTTTAAAAATAATTAAAATCTATCAAACTGAAAAAATAGAACAAAAAAAAGCTGAAGTTGCGATAACTAATCTTAATAACAAATTTATTAAAATGGGAACTATTTTAATTAGAGCAACACCAATTATGGAAGTTTTAACAGGTTTTATGATAGCAGGATTTATATATTACTCTGGAATTCTTATTGCGAATGGTGAAATAGGAATTAATAATTTTTTCTCTTTCTTAACTGCTATGATGCTTTCGTACCAGCCAATAAGGTCTTTAGCCACAATAAATATGACTATTTTTCAAGGGGCTGCTGGAGCAAAAAGAGTTTTTGGCGTGATTGATAAAAATATTGATATAAAAAATAATTCCAAAAGTCCTGAGCTAAGTGTTAACAAATCAGATATTAAATTTGAAAATGTAAATTTTCAGTATGAAACTACAAAAGAGAGAGCTATTAAAAATATTTCTTTCGAAATAAAAGGTGGAACAATGGCTGCTTTTGTTGGTCAAAGTGGAGCTGGGAAAAGTACAATTCTTAATCTGATACCAAGGTTTTATGACAGTCAAAGTGGCAGAATATACATAGATAATCAAAATATCTACGATGTCTCTCTTTCCTCGCTTCGAAAGAATATTTCACTAGTAAGCCAGGATGTTATTTTATTTGACGATACTGTTGAAGCGAACATTCTATATGCAAACCCTTTAGCTACAAAAGATGAATTGATTAATGCTTGTAAGTTTGCAGCAGCTAACGAATTTATTTCCAAACTTCCAAATGGTTATCAAACAATAATTGGCGAAAATGGTGTTAAACTATCAGGTGGACAGAAACAAAGAATTTCTATCGCAAGAGCAGTTTTAAAAGACTCTCCAATAATATTGTTAGATGAAGCCACATCATCTTTAGACGCTGACTCAGAAGAAGTTGTACAAAATGCAATAAAAAACCTAACAAAAAATAAAACAACCGTAGTTATAGCTCATAGGCTATCAACAATTTTTAATGCTGATAAAATTTTTGTTATTAAAAATGGTGAGCTAATAGACTCCGGAAAGCATTCTGACTTACTCAACAAGTCACAGGAATATAAATCTCTTTACAAAAAACAACTAACTTGATTGATGTTTTTTTTTTATAAATCTCTAACATTTTTTCTTTATCCCTTTTTAATAATTTTAATCTATTTGAGAAGAATTTTTAATAAAGAAGAGACTAGCAGATTTAAAGAAAAAATTTTTATTCCAAGTAACATATTAAACACTGAAAAATTTTTATGGTTTCATGGTGCTAGCATTGGGGAGATAAAAAGTGTGATACCAATTATCTATTATTTTTTAGAAAAAAATAATGACATTAAAATTTTAATAACTTCGGTAACTGTTAGTTCTGCTAATATTGTTAAAAATGAATTTAAAAAAAATGATAGAGTGGTACACAAATATTTTCCGGTTGATGTTCCGCATTTAGCAAAAAAATTTGTAAATTATTGGAAACCAATTGCAGCTATATTTATTGACTCGGAGGTATGGCCAAATTTTATTTATGAGATTAAAAAAAATAATACGCCTCTGATATTACTCAATGCAAGAATTACCTTTAAAACTTTAAAAAGATGGAAAATTTTTAAAAAATTTTCAAACAAAATATTTGGCTCTTTTGATGTGTGTATAGCTTCAAGTTATGAATCAAAAAAAAATTTAGAATCTTTAGGTATAAAAAAAATTAAATTCTTTGGTAACTTAAAATTTATACCTTCAAAAAAAGAAATTGGTGATCTTGATCAATCTTTAAAAAATACTTTGGATAAAAGAAAAGTTTGGTTAGCCTCAAGCACACATGATAATGAAGAAAGTTTTTGCGTTGAAACTCATAAAAAAGTTAAAGACTCTTTTAATAATGCTCTTGTTATCATAATACCAAGACATATTTTTCGAATTAAAGATATATATTCAAAAATTCTTAAAACAAATTTTAAAGTTCAAATAATTAATGTAGGGGAAAAAATAGAAGACAATACTGATGTTGCCTTAATAAATAGTTTTGGAGAACTGAATAAATATTATAATTACTGTAAGGATGTTTTTATCGGAAAGTCACTAGATAAAAAAAATATTCTAACTGGCGGACAAAATCCCATTGAAGCAGCAAAATTTGGATGTAAAGTTTACCATGGACCATATGTTTATAATTTTAAAGAAGTTTATGAATTATTAAAATCCAATAAAATGTCAGAAGAAATATTTAGCTCAGATGAGTTAGCATCAAAAATAATAAATTCATTTAACAAAAAATTTGAAATTAATCCAAGTAGTATAGAAAAAATAAATATTTTTGGTAAAAATATTTTAGACAAAACAATTGATGAATTAAATAAAATTATAAAATTATGAAATTATTAAAACCTAATTTTTGGAGTAAAGGAAAATTTAATTTATATGCACTAGCTCTTCTTCCTTTGTCATTTTTTTTACAATTAATTATTTTTGTTAAAAAGAAAATAGTAAAACCAATTAAATTTAACATAAAGATAATATGTGTTGGTAATATTTATATCGGTGGAACAGGCAAGACTCCTTTGTGTATAAAAATCAATGAAATTTTGACAAAAAAAAATAAGGAAACTGCAATTATCAAAAAGTTTTATAAAAACCATTATGACGAAATCGATCTTTTAAAGAAAAACGTTAAAAATCTTTTTGTTAATTCATCAAGAAAAGAAGCCATTAATGTAGCAATAAAAAATAAATGTGATGTAGCGATATTAGATGATGGTTTGCAAGATTATTCAATTTCAAAAGATTTAAAAATAGTTTGTTTTACTAGCAAACAATGGTTCGGAAATAGACACACCATACCGTCTGGTCCCTTAAGAGAACCTTTAAAATCAATTGAAAAATTTAATATTGTAATGGTAAATATTAATGATGAAAAACATATTCAGAAAATTAATATGGATATAAATAAAATAAAAGATAAAATAAAAATATATCATTTTAAATACGAACTAAAGCCAGAAATAATAGATAAATTTAAAAATAAAAAATTATTCGCTTTTGCAGGCATTGGTAATCCTAACAATTTTTTTGATCTTTTAGACTCATCTGGATTAAATTTAGAAAAAAAATTGTCTTTTCCAGATCATTATAATTATTCTGAAAATGAAATTAAAAAACTTTTAAAAGAAGCAAATAATAATAATTTAGAATTAATAACCACAGAAAAGGACTATCTAAGATTAAAAGAATTCAACTTAAAAAAAATAAATTTTATGCCGATAGATTTAAAAATTTTTGAGGAAGATAAATTTATAAAAGAAATTGAAAAATATATTTAATGAAAATATTTAAATATCTTATTGAATCTATATTTATATATACTTTCTTTTTAATAATTAAACTTTTAGGTTTAAATAATGGAAGAAAACTATTTTCTTTTATATTTAATAAAATTGGTCCTCTTATAAAATCTAAAAAAATTACCAATGAAAATCTTGAAAGAGCTTTAGGTAAAGATAAATCACAAAACAAAAAAATAATTTCAAAAATGTGGTCTAACTACGGAATGACTTTTGTTGAATATCTTTATCTCAAAAGTTTTAAAAATACAGACTCGCACATAAGTATAAAAGGGACAAATATTTTAGAAAAAATTATTCAGGAAGATAAACCAGTTATATTTGTTTCAGGGCATTTTGCAAATTTTGAGTTGATGTCAATGGAACTTTGTAAAAAAGGAATTAATCTAGCAACGATTTATAGACCTTTAAATAATTTTTTTTTAAATCCCTTTATGGAGTTTGTAAGAAGAAAATATGTATGCAAAAATCAAATTAAAAAAGGACGTTTTGGTACAAGAGAAGCTATCGAATATATTAAAAAAAACTACAGCGTAGCATTAATGATTGATCAAAGAGTTAGTGAGGGAAAGTTAATCCCTTTTTTTAAAAAAGACTCCTTAACAACTACTCTTCCAGCGCAATTAGCAATACGTTACAAGTGTAATATTGTTCCTGTTCATATAATTAGAAAATCAAATGAATTATTTGAAATGGAAGTATATGAACCTATAGATATTTTGAAATTTGAAGATTCTGAAAAAAGTAAAATAGAAATATCTTTGAAATTAAATAAAATAATAGAAAATATGATTATTAAAGAACCTTCTCAGTGGATATGGACTCACAATAGGTGGAAATAATTATTCTTCTTTTTTTTTTATTTCCTCATATCGAACTTTTGCCTCGATAGGTGAATAATATGCTTCCTGTAATTTTACGTTCCAATAATTCAAATTTTCTAGAGATATTTTTTTTTTAGAAACAGCACAAACAACGTGATCTCCTTCTTCTAAAACTTCAAAAGAGTTAGCTTTATATTTTAATTTGGCTTTTTTTTTATTCATAAGTTAAAATAATATATATAATATAACCTTTCATATGAATATTGCTATTATAGGGAGTGGTGGTCGAGAACACGCGCTTTGTGATGCTATAGCTAAATCAAAATATGCTAAAAAAGTTTTTTGTGTTCCTGGTAATGCAGGAACCTCAGCAATTGTTCAAAATTTAAATATAGATTTTCTTAATTTCAATTTGCTTTTAAAATCAATAAAAAAAAATAAAATTAATCTAGTTATAGTTGGTCCCGAGCAACCTTTGGTAGAAGGTATAGTCGATTTTTTAAAAAAAAATAATATTCAAGTTTTTGGTCCCAACAAATATGCGTCGCAATTGGAAGGGTCAAAGGCTTTTATGAAACATTTATGTAAAAAAAATAATATTCCAACAGCAAACTTTAAAGTTTGTAAAAAAAAACAAGATGTTTTAAGTTTTTTAAGTAACAGTAAAATGCCTGTGGTTGTAAAAGCTGATGGTTTGGCTGCTGGAAAAGGTGTTAGCATTTGTCGATCTTCAGCTGAAGTTCTAAAAACCGCAGAGGAAATATTTTTAGGAAAGTTTAAAAGTTCAAAAAAACTAGTCCTTGAAGAGTTTTTAGAAGGAGAGGAAGCTAGCTACTTTTTAATAGTAGATAAGAAAAAATTTCTATTTTTTGGTTCTGCACAAGATCACAAAAAAGTAGGAGAAAAAGAGACAGGTCCTAATACAGGAGGTATGGGAGCCTACTCACCAGCTCCACTAATAAAAAAAAATTTAGAAAAAAAAATAATAAAGAAAATAATTAAACCAACTTTATTAGCTCTTAAAAAAACTGGCAACCCTTATACAGGAATTCTTTATGCAGGTTTGATAATAAAAAATAATGAACCATTTCTTATTGAGTATAATATAAGAATGGGCGACCCTGAATGTCAGGTTATTTTACCAAGATTAAAAACTGATTTAGTCCAAATAGTTTCTAACGCAGCAAAAAATAAACTAACAAAAATTAAAATTAAATGGAAGAAAAAAAAATGTATGACAATAGTATTATGTTCAAAAGGATATCCTGGTAAATATAAGAAGAATAAATATATTAAAAATTTGAAAAAGATTAAATTAAGTAAAGAGACTTTTATATTTCATGCTGGAACAAAGCTTAAGAATAAAAAAATATTCTCTGATGGAGGAAGAGTTTTAAATATTACATCATCAGGTAAAAACTTTTCTTCAATTAGGAAAAAAATTATCAAGACCATCAAAAAGTTAAATTGGGTTCATGGTTTTTTTAGAAAAGATATAGGTTGGAGGGTTATATAGTTTTATGAGAGTTATAAGCGGTAGTTTAAAAGGAAAAAAAATTATACACCTGCAATCTTCAAATACTAGACCACTTAAAGATTTGGTAAAAGAAAGTATATTCAACATCATACTTCACTCGAACTTATTTAGTATTTCATTGAAAAATTCTAGAGTTTTAGACTTATACTCAGGCATAGGATCTTTTGGAATCGAGTGTATATCTAGAGGATCTACGAATGTAACTTTTGTAGAAAAAGACAAAAATGCTTTAAATATTTTAAATCAAAATTTAAAAAAAATGTCAATTGGAGATAAAGCTGAAGTTTTTCCAAGTGAAATAAAATCTTTCTTCGATCAACTTAAAACAAAAAATAAATTTGATATAGTTTTTTTCGATCCTCCATTTACTGACAATAAATATAAAGAGTACCTAAAATTAATAAAAAATTTAAAGATTTTAAACAAAAAAAATTTGATTATTATTCATAGAGAAAAAAAATCAGTTGAGTCATTTGAAAATATATTAAAAGTATTATTTTCAAAAAATTATGGAAGATCAAAAGTAATTTTTGGTATTATTTAACTTAAATATTTTTTTGTTAAGGCTTTTACTTCCTCAACTGAAGGTTGGTTAAATGGATTTACCTTGATTGCTCTACCTATCAACACAGTTTCGAGCATAAAGTAAGAGAACAATTCACCAATCGCTTCCTCGGAGAAATCATTAATTATAAATTCCCTATAAGATATACCTTTTTTTTTTAAGACTTGGATAAAGGCATTTTTTTGTGACAAAATTATTTTATTAAGCTTTTTATTTTTTAGAAACTTTAATTTTTTATTTAAATAGTTTCCACGAACTTTATAGTTATAAATATCTTTTGAGGAAAATATATAAAAAACTTTGTCTTTTGGACCTTCAAGATAAAGCTGAAGCAAACTATGATGATCTTTCGGTCCATTCGATAAAACTGGGGTTAAACCTTTTCCTTTTTTTCCCAAGCTCTCTGCAAACAATTGTTGTGCCCATTGAGTAAATTCATCTAATTGGGAACAATAATTAAAAAATACAATTGAACTAATTTCTGGTGAAGAAAAAATTTTTGACATTTCAGAAATGCTTGAAATTAGTGATTTTTTATTTTTATTTTTAAAATGATTTAATAAATTTTTTCTAAAGTTGTTTATCTTTAAGCCCATTAGTTTAGCTGGAACCATTCCTACTTCTGAAAGAACAGAATATCTACCTCCGATATATTTTTTATGTTCAATTAATGGAATTTTTGCTTTTAAAGCAATATCATTTAAAGCACTAAGACCTTTTTCAGTGATTACAATTGTATTAGATGATCTGAGTTTTGCATTCTTCAAAAGATTAACATTGGTCAAGGTCTCGATTGTATTTCCAGATTTTGAAATAATAATAAAAAGAATATTATTTTTTCTTTGTTCGTTAATTAGATCTTTAACTTTATTTTCGTTTAGATTATCTAAAAATAGAATTTTTTTTTTAATTTTATGTCTTAAGAAAGAAAAAATCGCTTTAGAGCCTAAAATCGACCCTCCCATTCCAATTATAGCTATTGTGTCAAATCTATTATATCTTTTTAAGTCACTCTCCCTAAAGTTAAAATTAAAACTTTTACTAAAAGAATGGAACACATCTTTTTTTTTTTCAATTTCTTTAGTTATTTGTTTTAAATTAGAGGAGATGACTGAATTTTTAATTTTTAAGTTTTTTGTTTTTAAAAAAACTTTAGAAAAATTATTTTTAATGATTATTTTATTTTTCACTTTCTAATCTTTTCAATTATTGATAATTCTACTGAAGAAGATTTTGATTTTTTAGTTTGATTTTCTTCATCTGGTAGATTAAAAATTTTACTTAAATCTGTCTCATCTTTATTCATTTTATCTGAGGACCCGGGCTCTGGAATGACATCCATATTTGGAGGTCTTGTTAAAGGTTCATTTTTTTTAACAAGAAATTCATCAGTAGTTCTTTTTTCATTTCTTAGTTCTCTTCCTGCTTCTTGCAAAGTTTGACATGATAAAAGAGTTAAGTTTAAGAATATAAAAAAAAGAATAAGTTTTGTTATTTTCATATCTTTTTATAAATTATTTCATTCAAAATTAAAAACATAATCCCTAATGATATAAATATATCTGCAATATTGAAAGTAAACCAGTGAAAATCATAATAATGAAGATCAATAAAATCTGGAACAGCAAAAAAAGTCACTCTGTCATAAAAATTACCAAGAGCTCCACCTAAAACAATAGAGTAAAAAAATTTATCAACTTTTTTGGAGTTAAATATTAAATAAATTATTATTAATACAATAACAAATATTAATAATGAAACCAAATGATATAGAAGTCCACTTTCTAAATTAAATAAACCAAATCCAATTCCTTTGTTCCAAACTAGATCCAAATTAATATAATCGTTTACATATATTACACTATTATTCTCAGTAAAATAATTTACAATTTGATGTTTAGAAAATCTGTCTAAAAAAAAAATAAAAAATACTAAAAAAAAACTTAAGATATTAGATTTATCAGTTAGTGATTTTTTTATTTCAATCATTTGGGAGTTTAACTTTGAGATGCTTTTTCACATCTTTCACATTTTCCTGGAAGGATTTTCCAACATCTCTGACATTTTTTTCCCTGAGCCTTCTTAACCATAACTTTTATATCCTCTTCACCCTTGCTATTTTTGACTCTTTTAGCATGTGAAGTTATAAAATATTCTGCTAAGTCTAAACCTTCCATTAATTCATAGTTTTGGCTATTTACAAATATTTCAATTTCAGCTTCTAAACTTGAGCCAATTTCTTTACTAGCCCTTTTTTGCTCTATAGCTATATTAGCCTCTTGTTTAATGATAAATAATTTTTTCCATTTTTTTTCTAGAGCTTCGTCGTTCCAAGACTCTGGGATTTCTAAGAAAGTGAGTTCGTGAATACTTTCATCTTTATTATTTATTAAGCTAAATATTTCTTCAGTGGTAAAAACAAATATTGGAGCAAACCATCTTAACAGACAATCTAAAATTATATTTAAAACTATAATACATTCTTTTCTTTTTTTAGAATCAAGGCTATCACAATATAAAACATCTTTTCTTATATCGAAGTAAAATGAAGACAGATCTAATGTACAAAAATTTAATAATTCTTTATAGATCTTATGAAAATTATATATCTTCAAATTTTCTTTAATTGATCTATCGAGTAAAAACAACCTATTAAGTATAAATTTTTCAAGTTCAGAAAATTTTTCAATTTTCAAATTTTTGATATTTTGTGGTTCAAAATTATCTTTGATATTCCCCAATATAAACCTGAAAGTATTCCTTATCTTTCTGTAAGACTCTGAATGCTGAATTAATATTGTTTTATCTATTCTTAAGTCTTCAGCATAATCTGATGCAGAAACCCAAGCTCTAAGAATATCTGCACCATAATTTTTTAAAATATCCTCTGGAAGAATTACGTTTCCTGCAGATTTTGACATTTTCATTCCTTTACCATCAACTACAAAACCATGAGATAAAATGCTTTCAAAAGGTGCTCGACCTCTTGTACCGCATGATTCAAGCAATGATGAATGAAACCAGCCTCTATGTTGATCTGATCCCTCTAAATACATATCTGCTGGCCATTTTAAATCTTTTCTTTGTTCCAAAACAAAACTATGAGTAGATCCGCTATCAAACCAAACTTCAACTATATCGTTAAGTTTTTCATAATCATTTTCGTTATATTCGTCTCCTAAAAATTTTTTTACATCATCAGTAAACCAACAATCTGATCCCTCTTTCTCATAAAGATTAGCTATACGATCTATAACTTTCTGATCTCTTAAAGGCTCTTTTGTTTTTTTATTAATAAAAATCGGTAAAGGAACTCCCCAAACTCTTTGTCTTGATACACACCAATCAGGTCTTCCTTCTATCATTGATAACAACCTCTCTTTCCCTTTTGGAGGATAAAAATTTGTGTTATTAATAGCTTTTATTGCTTTGTTTCTTAAAGAATTAACTTTCATTGAAATAAACCATTGAGGTGTGGCTCTATAAATTAAAGGAGCCTTAGACCTCCAAGAATGAGGGTAGCTGTGCTGTAATTTATCTTCTTTAAGTAATTTTTTTTGTTCTTTTAACTTTTCAATTACAATAGGATCAGCTTTAAAAACATGTGTCTTTGTAAAATACGGTATTTCTTTTGTATAGTATCCTGAGTTGTCTACAGTATATTTAGAATCAATATTATTTTTAAGACATAAATTGAAGTCATCTACTCCATGACTAGGAGCACAATGAACTATTCCGGTTCCCTGCTCAAGGTTTACGAATTCAGCGTCAAACATTGGAACTTCATAATCATAACCTAATTTTAAAAAAGGATGGCTACATTTAACTTTTTCAAGATCAGAACCTTTAAAATTTTTAATAACTTTAAATTTTTCAATATTACAAGATTTTACAACAGTATTAATTAGATTTTTAGCTACTATAATTTTTTTATCTTTAAAATTTTCTAAATCAGAAATTTCAATTAAAGAATATTCTAATAAACTATTAAAAGCTAAAGCTTTGTTCGCTGGTATTGTCCAAGGCGTTGTTGTCCATATTATAACACTAGCATCTTTAAGAAGCTCTTTATCTGTTTTTTTAATTTTAAAAGCTACATAGATTGTATTGGAAGTGTGATCTTTATATTCAACTTCGGCATCTGCTAAAGCTGTTTTTTCTACCGTAGACCATAAAACAGGTTTGAAACCCTGATATAAACTTTTATCTATTAAAAATTTTCCGAGTTCCCGTACAATTTGAGCCTCACCGTTAAAACTCATAGTAGAATAGTAGTTGTCAAAATCACCAACCACCCCTAATCTTTTAAATTCTTTTTTTTGTATCTCTATCCATTTTTTTGCAAACTCTCTGCACTCATTTCTGAAATCTTTTATAGGTACTTGGTCCTTATTTTTTTTATTTTTTTTGTATTGTTCTTCTATTTTCCATTCTATCGGCAGACCGTGACAATCCCAACCCGGAACATAAATTGAGTCTTTACCTCTCATTTGATGGAATCTGGTAATCATATCTTTTAAAATTTTATTTAGTGCTGTACCCATATGAATATGCCCATTTGCATATGGTGGACCGTCATGTAGAACAAACTTTTCTTTACCTTCTGATTTTTTTCTTAATTTTTTGTAAATTTTGTTTTTTTCCCATCTGTCTAGAATAGCAGGTTCTTTATTTGGCAAATTAGCCTTCATTGAAAAAGCAGTTTTTGGAAGTTGTATATTTTCTTTTGGCATAATTTATTTTTTTGCTTTTTTTATATCTTTTTGTATTTGTTTTTTAAGTTCATTAATATTTGCAAATTTTTTTTCACCCCTAATAAATCTTAAAAAGCTTACTTCTAACACCTTTTTATATAAATTTTTTTTAATTCCAAATATATTTACCTCTAAAAGCAAACTGCTTCCATTAAAAGTAGGTCTGTATCCTATATTAGCAATACCCTTTTTTTTAAAATTATTAGTTTTTACCATTACTGAATAAACCCCTAATTTGGGCATTACATAATCTCTAAATTTAATATTGCATGTTGGAAATCCTATTTTTCTACCTCTTTTTTTTCCTTTTACAACTCTTCCTTCGATTGACCAATTTCTACCTAAAAAAAGTTTTACTTTTCCTAATTGAGCATTAGATATTTTTTTCCTAATGATTGACGATGATAAAACTTTGTTATTTCTTTTTAAAGGTTTTGAAATAATAGTTTTGTAAGAAAAAAATTTTTCATATTTTTTCAAAGTGCTAATATTACCTTTTCTTTTATTTCCAAACTTAAAGTTTTTACTTACATAAACAAATTTACAATTTAAGTTTTTATAAATAATATTCTTAATAAATTTCTCTGGGGTAAGTTTAGAAAAGTTTTTAT
>MDSZ01054489.1_pt1 | contig 14845 bp, 12 predicted proteins | sample 811201 | NCBI WGS metagenome assembly MDSZ01 (sample SAMN05326647, study PRJNA326480) | marine metagenome | isolation source: seawater | place: Indian Ocean: North | collected 2010
GATTGATAAATAATTCCTTTTTTATCAAAACGGCTGGTACCCCCATCTACATGCTCGCTACTTTGACTTCCTCCAAAATAAGTTGCATAAACGATTGTATCTAGGGTTTCATCTAAAACCATTAGATAAACATCGTTTCCATCAGTTGTGTTTTGATAAGCGCCATCAGTAATTGGAAGGTTTAGCGTAGACAGTGGCCCCCCTAAAGCTGAGCCCCATCCGGCAATATATATTTTATTACAAAAATCTACCAAAAATGCCGTTGGGGAAATGTCCGGAGTTCCTTTCCCTGTTCCGACAACTGTTGATCTTAAAACGCTACTTAAATCTCCATTCATTATAGCTATAAACTGGCCTCCATCTATAACCGAATAATTAGCATTGTTTACTAATTGTAAACCTTCGCCGGCAGTTTGTCCAAAAAAATAAACAGAACCATTCCTGCCTATTTCAACAAAATAAGACTGGTCATATTTAGGAGTGCCAAAATACGAAGAGGCAATTATAGACGCTCCGTTCGCAGATATTTTAGTTATAAATGCGTCTGCCTCTAAAGAGTCTTGATGGGTAGTCTGGTATGCGTTTGCTGTACACGGAAAGTCTAATGAGCCCGTTCCTCCTGTTACATATATATCATTATTTTCATCTAGTGCTAATGAGTAAATCGCATCATCCTTTGTGCCTCCAAGATAAGCGCTCCAAATAATCGAAGTAAGTTGGTTGTCCATTTTAATAACACAGCCCTCCTGTCCCCCTTGAAAACTTGTCTCAAAACTGCTTGTAACAGGAAAGTCATTTGAGTTGGTGCAGGTTGCAATATAAAGATTGTTTTGATCATCAATGTCTATTTCTCCTCTTACCTCGTCTGCATAATTATATTTAAGCATAGAAGAGGTGTTAAGACCGTCGTTGTCGCTTCCACCAACAAATGTAGAGGCTAACAAATTGCCTCCGTCAGCACTAATTCTGCTAACAAAAATATCTGATCCATTTGGAAAAGTTGCTCCAATACCTGTCGCAATAAATGGCGGGCCTCCTATAAAATTTTGTTGAAAAGCGAGCGGAGTAGTTGGAAAGTCTGGAGAAGAGGTTGTTCCAAAAACAAATAACTCATTAGATGTATTTACAATCATTGAGTGCGGCAATTCATCGTTAGTTCCCCCTAAATATGTAGAATATATTCTTTGTGTTCCCGAAGTATCATATTTTGTAACAACAACATCTGTTCCTGCAGAAGTGTTGGCGTAATTAATTTGGTAAGCGCCTATTGTAGTAGGGTATCCTGCGCCAAAAGCTGTGCTTCCTGCGTACAAAAAGCCTAAGTCATCATATGTAGCTGTATACCCAAAATTGTCCGATGTACTGCCAGAATAGGTAGAAAACTCTAAAACAGGGTCAATAATTAGCTCATAGTTGCGATCATATCCTTCGGGAAAACTAAAAGACAACAACCCCCTTTTTAATCTGTAATTACAACTAACGCTAATTTGCTCCCCATTGATTATTTGATATGCATAAGGGTTTAACTCTTTTAATGTGTTAACAGTTGTTGTAAGTGTAAGGTCTCCACTTTCATCTTCAAGGATAATTTTGTTTAACCCGCTATGTTTTATTTTAATTTGTCGCGCTTCTGATTTAGGAGACACAATAATGTCATACTTAAACTTGTCTTTAGCTATATAATAGTGAACATCTATACCAGGATAAACGTTAGTTTGATAAAGTGATTTGTACGACTTAACATCTCTTGCCCACTTGGACTTTGATCCCAAAAAATAATTTTCATAATAGCTACTTGCTCCAGACAATTTGGTTGAAATATTATGCGTGCAATTAATAAACTCGGATTTAAACGCGTGAGCGTCAATATGTTTTTTCGAGTACTTCAAATCGTGAATATCAGCCAGCTGTTCTCCTGAATAAAAATTATAAATTAATTTTCCCTCCTCAATAAAAAGAGCGCCTGAGGGCAGTTTAACTTTGGCTTTAACGGCATTTGGAAATTGCCCCTTATTCTCAATAAAAGTGTTTTGAGCTTGTAAATTGAGAGAAAAAATACAAACTATAATAGCATTGATTAATATGTTTCTTTTATTGAGCATGTTATTCTCTTCCAACCAGAATCTGCATTAAACTATCTTTAACCTCTAAATAGTGCAGCTTGTTTTCTTTTTTTATGGGCTCTCCTGGTGGCAATTTTTGAGTATATGGGTCTACTTGGCGGCCATTTTTCCAAAACCTATAACATACATGTGGTCCGGTAGCAAGACCTGTGCTTCCAACATATCCAATTATTTCTCCTTGCTTGACGTATACGCCCTTTCTTATACCGGGTTTAATTTTCGACATATGCAAATACTGTGTTGTGTATGTTGAGTTGTGTCTTACTTTTACATAATTACCGTTGTTTTTAGTGTAACCAGCCCTCTGTATTGTTCCGTTGGCTGTTGTCATTATTGGTGTGCCTTTTGGGGCCGCATAATCTGTTCCAAAATGTCCCTTCCACTGACCGGTGACCGGATGCTTTCTATTCCTGCTAAATCTAGAGCTTATTCTATAAAAATCAAGCGGAGCCTTTAAAAATGCTTTTCGTAATGTTCTTCCTTTTTCGTCGAAATATTCTCCATAATTTTTTTCCTTATAATAAAAGGCATAAAATTTTTGATTTTTATGTGTAAACTCTGATGCTAAAATTCTACCAATACCTATATATTCTCCGTCAATATAATTGTTTTCATAATAAACATTAAATGCATCTCCTTTTTGAATTTTAAAAAAATCAATTGTCCAGGCATAAATTTCTGACAATTTTATTGAAACTCTTGGACTAACACCCAGCCCTTCAATTGATTCGGACAACGAATGTTCTATGACGCCTGAAGTTCTAACAAGTTTCGTGACTATTTCTTTTTCACCTCTATACACATCTACCCCATCTGTTAAATCAACAACAATATAGCTTCTTTGATTCTCTTTATAAATAAAATAATATGGAATTAAAAACGAATCCTTTGAGCAAATAAATGTGTACTCGTTACCCGCATTTATCCTTCTAAAATCAAATAACTTTTTTGATTTGCCAACAATTTCTGCAATTTTAGGAAAGTCAATATGATTAGAATAAAGAATTTCTCCAATGGTCTGCCCAAAATTTACAGTGTCCCTTTTAACATAAAATGAATCAACCAAGATTCCATACTCATATTTAGGCTGAACAAGCTTAGGGCCTCCATCTTCTACCTCCTTTTTTTTATTACTCAAATTTGACAACATAAAAAAAAGAGCAACTATTATTAAAAATAAACCAGTCCCTTTTTTCATTCTGCTAATTTAATGCTTTAAGTTTTTTACAAAAACTTAGTTTTGCTTAATTATTGACATAGGGTTCTTTAATTCTTTATAATTTACAAGCAATGCTCTTATTGTCCCCGCCCATATTTCAGTCTCTATCTTTATAGGAAGACGGTTTTTATCATCTGAAATCCAAACTTTCATTTTTTCGCCGTCTCTAAACACTCGTCCTTTCTGCATTCTAGGCTTAAACACCATGCAATTAACCAAGCCAAAATCTGTCTTAACCATTTCGTTTTTTAAATATAAAATTTCTAAAAAAAAATTTTCCTCATCCATAAATATTGGAATAGTAAGCAAGCCTTCCTGGCGCAAACTATCCCTGCTAAGGTTTCTAGCATAAAATAATGCGGACAGCATATCTTGTGAGTTAGAAAAAATTGAATATGAGGTGTCTTTTACTAAAACTAAACTATCGGCATGTTTAAATCTATAAACCTGTTTTTTTTCATATCCACCCTCGTATATATCTCTAAGAAATCTTAGTGGAAGAACACGCTTTATATCTAAATATGTTTCATAAACATCTCTAACTTTAAAAAACAAGTCAAAAAATCTAGATGTTTGTCCTTTAGCAACAATGTGATATGTGGGGGTGCTGTCAATCTCGACTTTTTTAACATTATGTATGCTTGCTTTTCCTACTTTGATCCCCCCAAAATAAATATTAAAAAACAAATTCTCTCCCACATTATACGGCAGCGGTTTGTCAGCGTATAAAGTTAATGGCACCAGAAAAAGCCCAAATAAAAATACTCTCATGTATCAAATTATAGTACTTGTCTAATCAAAAAAATGTTTAGAAAAAGCTAATAACTCTTTTTCTTTAAAATTATCTGCCATTACATGCAATCCCATGGGAAGTCCATTAGAATGTGTCCCAAGAGGAAGAGAAACAGCCGGGTTACCGGTTAAATTAGCCTGTACTGTAAAAATATCTTCTAAATACATAACTGTTGGATCTTTGTGTTTTTGTCCCAAATTAAACGCGGTGTGAGGTGTGGTCGGAGAAATTAAAAAATCATACTCCTTAAAAATATCATCTGTTTTTTGCTTTATTAGCCTTCTAATTTTCTGAGCCTTAGTAAAATACGCGTCTTGATATCCTGAACTTAAAACAAATGTTCCAAGCATAATTCTTCTTTTAACCTCTTCTCCAAACCCTTCAGTCCTACTATTAACATAGGTGCTGTCCAAGTCTACGCTGTTAGCACTCCGATAACCATAATGCACTCCATCGTAACGAGACAAATTAGATGATGATTCTGCGGTAGTAATAATATAATAAACTGGAACTAAAAGGTCTAAGTAGGGAAAAGAAACTGGGCGCACTTCGTGACCAAGATTTGTTAAGTTTTTTATTTGCGATTCAACAAACCGTTTCACTTCTTGGTCAAGTCCTTGCCTGTCTAAACAATCTTGTATATATGCTATTTTCTTTTTTTTCTTATTTGGCCTTAAATCGCTATACTTGTCAACTTGTTTACTGGAAACCGTACTGTCAAATTCATCTTTTCCTGAAATAACTTCTAAAATTAATGCCGCATCTTCAATGTTGTTTGTCAGGGGGCCTATTTGGTCAAAAGATGAAGCATAAGCTATTAGCCCATGTCTTGAAACGCGAGAATATGTGGGTTTAAGGCCCACAACGCCACAAAAAGCTGCGGGCTGACGAATTGATCCGCCTGTGTCGCTGCCAAGCGCTGCCAGGCATAATCCTGCTGCAACTGCTGCTGCAGAACCACCGGAAGAGCCTCCCGCAACCTTTGAATTATCTATAGGGTTTAGCACCGGCCCATAAATAGTGTTCTCAGTAGCAGACCCCATGGCAAACTCATCACAATTTAATCTGCCAATAATTATAGCGTCTTGATCTAAAAGCTTTTTTACGGCGGTAGATGTAAAAAGCGATTCAAACCCGTCTAAAATTTTTGATGCTGCAGAAACCTTATGGCCCTTATAACAAATATTATCTTTAATTGCGATAACCATTCCGGCAAGCCTGCCTGCGCTACCGTTTTTAATTTTTTTATCTACCATTTCAGCGCGCGCAAGAGCCTCTTTTTCAAAAACCTCTACAAAAGCATTAATCTTTTTGTATTCTGAAATCCTATTAAGATATAATGCTGTAATGTCTAAACATGAATAACGCCCTGTTTCTAGTGCCTTTTGCACATCTAAAAATGAATAAAACGGCTTCAAGGCAAAAAATAATTAATCTTTTTTCTGATCATCGATCTCCTCTTTGCCTTTTTTAAACTCACTTATACCCTTTCCAAGTCCTCTCATTAATTCAGGTATTTTTTTACCGCCAAACATTAGCAACACAACAACAACAATTAATACAATTTGCCAGGGGCCGATCATTGCTAATAATAATGATGAAATCATAATTTATTTATTTATAATTATGCTGCAAATTTAGCTTTTTTGATTTAATTCGCGTTATATAGCCATTTTGAAGGGTCCTCCTTATTATATCCCCTCCAAATTTCAAAATGCAATTGCGTCTTATTTTCCTCTTCGTTTGTTATAACTATTCCAATTTTTTCCTTTGCAAGGATTTTTTCTCCAGCCTTTACTTGTACTTCTTTCAATCCTGAATAAACACTAAAATATTCACCGTGATTTATTAAAATGGCCTTTCCCTCTCCCTTAATAAAAAAAATCCTTGATATAGTGCCATCAAAAACAGCGCGAACAATTGTGTTTCTTTCTGTTGCTATATCTATCCCGTTATTAAATGTTTCAACACCTGAAAAAACAACATGTTTTTGCTTGCCATACGTGCTTATAACCACACCTTTTTCTAATGGCCAAGGTAATTTCCCTTGATTTTTAGCAAACTCAGAAGAAAGCGTCAATGCTTCTGGTGTCAGGCCATATTTATTGTCTTCCTTGTTTCTCTTTGCAGCCTCTCTAGCTGTTCTTATTTCTTCCTCTATTATTTTTCTTATTTTTTTATCTAGCTCCTCGGCTTTCTTTTTTTGGGCAACAAGCTGGTTTTTAAATTTTATTTCCCTTTTTCTCACTTTTTTTAGCAACCCCTGTTCTTCACTTTTAATAATATTAACCCTCTCTAGCTCATCTTTTTTCACACTGACTAATCTGTTTTTTTCTGCCGACTCTTTAATAAGATTTACTTTTTGTTTAGACAGGTTCTCTTTTTTCTGTATTAAATCATCATGAGTTCTGCGTATCTTAATGGCTTGCATTTTTCTAAATTCAGAATATTGTTTTAAATATAATATTCTCTTGTATGCTTGATTGAAATCGTCAGCAGAAATAATAAACATAATGTTGTTTCTGCTGTCTTTTTTTTTGTTTGCAGCATAAATCATTTTTGCGTATTCATCTTTTAACCTCTTTAAATTTTGCTCTTCTAAAGCAATGGCGCGGGTAGCTTGGTATATAGCTAGCTCTGTTCTTTTAACGCTTTTATCAAGCAAATTAATTTCTATGTTGAGCGTTATTAAAAGCCTTTCGTGACTTTTAATTTTTTGTTTTAAAACTTTTAAGTAATTAAGTGATTGTGTTTTGTTGGCATTGTTTTTGTTAAGTAATTCTGAGGTGTATTTTATTTCGTTTTCTATTTCTAACTTCTGCTTTTTTAGCTCGTCTTTTGTCTGACCTTTTAATACAAGGGATAAAAAAATAAACAGAATAAATACCCCCTCCTTAATTAAGCCTTGCATAATGTTTTGGTATATTAAATATAATCTTTTGTGGGCCTTTAAACTCATAGCTCAAATAATTTATTGCAATCTCTATTTTCTCTTGAAAATCGAGCTTAAACGTCTGTTTTTTAGGAAAATTACGCCCTTCATTATAGTCGTTTACTGTTAATTCAAAGGAGTAGTTGTTTTCAACAAATTTATAATTGTAAACACGATATTGATCGTCAACGGAATAATTAGCAGAATCTCCCAATAAATGAAGGTTTTCGCCTTCTAAAAAAAGATTATACTTTTCTTCGGGGATACTAATGTTGTTGCTTATAAAGTCCTGGACATCGTAAAACGAAACCCTTGTTCCTATAAGATTTTTGAAATAAGATATTGGCTGCACAAAATATGTTTTATTAACTTTATTCAAAATATAGAGGGAATCCGGTGTTAGCTGAGCTCTAAACAATTCTATTCCTAAAAACGCTCTCGCGGATAGCCAAATAATACTGTCCCTTTTGGTTTTTATACTTAAGTTGGTAATTATTTCTTGATTGTCTGTTAAAATGTGGGCCTTAGCCTGTAGTGCAGACCACTGATAATGCATAATCCTAGAATTAACCTCTTCGACGAGTTCTTTTGAGGATTTTGGAGTGACAAAAAACTCTGTTTTTTTTACCCCACAAGAAGTTAAAAGACATATAAAAATCAAAAAATATCCGATCTTAATCATAAAGAATTCCTTGTTCAATTTTTTTATTTAAATAATCACTAGCCCCACCTATTGACTTTGCCCTTCTCCATTGTGTAAAGGCCTTTTCTTTTTCCCCTAGCTTAAACAAAACATCTCCATAATGTTCCACAATAACAGCACTCTGCTCGCCTCCATTTAACAATGCCTTCAAGAGCCATTTTTCCGCTTCTTTATACTCCTTTAATGCATATAACACCCATGCGTATGTGTCTTGATATGTTCCGTTGTCTGGGGCCAAAACATTACATCTAAATGATAATTTTTTTGCCTTTTGCAGGCTAACTTTTCGTAATGCCAAATAATATGCGTAGTTATTTAAAGCTATTATATTGTTAGAGTCAATAGCAAGTACTTTTTCAAAATAATTGTCTGATAGATCATGTTGGTCTTGGGTGTGATAAATATCTGCTAGCAGCGCAAACAATTCCAGTAATAACTTTTGGTTTTCAACGACAAATTCAACACCCGTTTCCAAAGAAATTATTGCTTGGCTATAGTTTTCAAAATATCTGTTTGCTAGTCCGTTAAAATAATAAAAAAGAGGGTCTGCAGGAAAATATTCTAGCGCCTCCTCGCTTATTTTTAAAATACCCTCAAAATCATTCTGTTCTGCTTGAATAAATAAAACTTGGTTCCATATTGCATTTTTAGACTTGTCTGTTTGTAAAATAATTAAATATTGCTCTTTTGCTTTTTGATATTGGTTGTCAATATAAAGCAAGTCGGCAAAAACAGCTCTAGATTTCAGGTTGTCAGTGTGTGTTTTAATTAATATCTCTGCAAGCTCAAATGCCTGGTTTTTTATTTTTTCTCCCTTATCAATTAACTCATAATAAGACAGCATGACGCGAATTTTTGAATCTATATCTAATGTTTTGCTGTTAAACGCTAGCTTTAAATTTATATACGAACTATCTGCGTCACCTCTGTCTCGATAATATTCAGCAAGTGTAAGATATATCCTTCCGTTATCTGGAGAAACAATCGATATCGCTTTGAACAATTCAAATGCCTTTTCTTTCTTGTTGTTCAAAAGGTATAGCTCGGTCAGAAGCTCCATTGCCTCAACGTCATCTGGAAACTTGCGTAAAAGAATCCTAAGTTCTTTTATAGCCGCATCAAGATCATTCAATTGGCGATATAAAGAGTGTTTTAGCAGAGAAAGCGTTTTATTAATACCCTTTTGCTTTTCTAAATTATTATATGTCGTAATTGCCCTTCTAATTTGATCAGCATAAATATACGAATCGGCTAGATTAAGATATAACTCCTCGTTGTTCGGCTCTATATTAATTAGCTTCTTATATTGTGTGGCAGCGTTAATAAAATCTCGTTTGTCAAATAAAATTTGTGCATATAGCAATAAATACCATTTGTTATCTGGCTCTAACTTAACCGCCGTCATAACCTGATCTACTGCTATATCAAGGTTGCCTCTAGCTGCATTTATAATAGCAGATTGGTAAAAAGGAAGTGGGTGTTTGGGGTTTGTTTTTTGACATTTACCAAAGTATTGCAGGGCATCGTCATAATCTTCTAATGATTTTGCTTTAAGGGCAGCAAAAAAATCATTAGAAAATTTTTGCATGTTTTTTTCATTGTCTATTTTTTCTTTCTCTTTTTTTGAAAGTTTTGCCTCGGGATAATAAGATCTCCATTGTGAATATGCTGAAAGATTAAGCCCAACTAACAGTATTAAGATAAACAGTCTCATTATTTAACGCCAGTGCTTCCGAATCCATGAACACCTCTTTCAGAGTGTTCAAGGTCTTCAACTGTATTCCAAGTAATTCGTTCGTGTTTTGCAATAATCATTTGTGCTATTCGCTCTCCATTTTCTATAATAAAATCATCAGAAGATAAATTGACTAGAATTACACCTATTTCGCCCCTATAATCAGCGTCGATAGTACCTGGAGAGTTTAACACTGAAATGCCCTTTTTAAAAGCAAGCCCGCTTCTTGAACGAACTTGCGCCTCATAACCGCTTGGCAGCTGTATAAAAATGCCTGTTTTTACAAGTGTTCTTTGTAGCGGCTTTAAAATTATGGGCTCCTTAATATTTGCTCTTAAATCCATTCCGGCAGACAAAAGAGTAGAATAGCATGGCAATTCATGCTTAGAATTATTGACAACTTTGATATTCATCATTTTATGCTTTTTTTGGTTTTTCTAAAAGATATGCAAATATGATAAATCCTAACAAAAACAACGTGTTAATTAACATATTTAAATGTGCGATAGCAACAATAAAGTATATCGCCAACATAACTATTAAATACAACACAATTCTGTGAGTTTGATATGGAATACAAAAATGTTTTTTGCTTAAAAAATACGACAATAATGACATGCTAAAATAACACACTAGTGTAGCCCAAGCACAGCCGACAAAACCAATTTTGGGTATTAAAACAGTGTTTAACACTAGCGTAATAATCGCGCCAAATATTGCGAGATAAGCTCCATAAATAGTCTTTTCAATTAATTTATACCAAATTGACAAATTATAAAACACTCCTAAAAATAAATTTGCAAGCAATAATAGCGACACAACTAAAAAGCCTCTTTCGTCATGAAATGCGTCTCCCAGAAAACTAATTGCAAAATCATAAAAGACTATTACGGCTAAAAAAATTACTATCATAACAATAATGAAGTACTTCATGATGTCAGCATAAACATGCCTGCTTTCATTTTTTTGATATTGCGCAAAGAAGAAGGGTTCGGCGGCAAACCGAAAGGTTTGAACAAAGAGTATCATAATAATTGATAATTTATAAAATGCACCATAAAGCCCTAAATCGAAAGACGCTGTTTCTGGATTTGGTAACATGTGTTTTAATAAGACCCTGTCTATTGTTTCGTTGGTCATTCCTGCTAGCCCTGCTATGAGAAGTGGCAACGCGTAAACCATCATTTTTCCCCAAGTTTTGCGATCAAAAACCAATTTAGACTTCAGCATTTCTGGTGTTAATAGCAATAAGGTTATTACTGATGCTATTAGGTTGGAAATAAAAATATATTCTATTCCCAGGCTCTTAAAAACAATAAAATACACATTTAAACCAATATTAATAATAATACCAATCATTTGTATTGTGGCAAAAGTAATCGCTCGTTCTTCTTTTCTAAGTTTTGCAAAAGAAATCGAGGAAATTGCGTCAACACCAAGAATAATAGCAAACCAATGTATAAATCTAGTCTCTATACCATGCCCCATCCAGCCAGAAATTGATGGAGCGAAAAAAAACAATATGGAAACAAACATAAAAGAAGAAAATATTAACGAAACAAGGGCTGTACTATATACATTCTTTGCGTCATCTTTGTTGTTTGAAAAACGAAAAAATGCTGTTTCTAATCCATATGTTAACAAAACAACAAAAAAAGCAACATATGCATATATCTCTGTGACTACGCCATATTCTTCCGGCACAAAATAACGTGTATAAAGAGGAACAAGAAGGTAGTTTAACAGCCTTCCTACAACGCTACTTAATCCATATATAGCTGTCTGACCTGCTAGTTTTTTAACAAAATCCAAGATTAAAAATTGGGTTTTCTTTTTTCCATAAACGCAGTGGTTCCTTCTATAAATTCCGGCGTCCCAAAACAATTTCCAAACTCTTCTTTCTCCACTTCAAAGCCATCAAGATTATTAACAAAACCTGCGTTTATAGATTTTATTGCTTTTGCAACAGCCATAGGTGAATTCTTTTTAATTTTTGATGCTATTTTTTCAGCTGCTAAAATTAGGTCCTTATTTGGGCAAACAGAATTAACCAAGCCCCATTCTTTAGCCTCAATAGCAGTCAGCATGCCTGCGGTAGAAATCATTTCCATAGCCTTTCCTTTTCCAACTAAATTTGCAAGCCTTTGTGTGCCACCATATCCTGGGATTATACCCAGGGAAACCTCTGGTAAGCCCATTTTTGCGCTATCTGATGCAATACGAATATGAGCTGCCATTGCAAGCTCTAGGCCTCCGCCCAAGGCAAAGCCATTTATTGCGGCAATAGAGGGTGTGCCAATTGTTTCTAATAAATCAAATACCATTGCCTGTCCCTGCTCTGATAATTTTCGACCCTGAGATGGGGTAAAAGATGTGAACTCTTTAATGTCTGCACCGGCAACAAATGCCTTTTTGCCTGCCCCAGTTAAAATTATGCACTTAATTAGCTTGTTAGCGTCTGCATCAATAATTGCTCGGTTAAGCTCAAAAATAGTCTCTTTATTAAGTGCGTTTAATTGTTCGGGACGATTTATTGTTAAATAACAAATCTCGTCTCTGTACTCGTTTATAATATTTTTATATTGCATAAATTCTTGTTTGCACAAATATAAACGATTTGAATTTATTTAAGCGTATTGTCGCTTTTGCAAAAAAACCAAAAAACATTAAACTTTAGTTGTTAAGGGCTTCCGCCCCTCCAACAATCTCAAGTATTTCTCCTGTAATCGCGGCTTGCCTCGCCTTATTATATGTAAGTGTTAGCTCTTTTTTAAGCTCTGCAGCGTTATCCGTTGCTTTGTGCATGGCTGTCATTCTAGCACCATGCTCTGCCGCATGAGAATCTAATATTGCCTTAAACAACTGTGTTTTTAGTGATTTTGGTATGAGTTCCTTTATAATTTCTTGCTTTTCAGGCTCAAATATATAATCTCCAGCTTTAGTTTTGTCATTTTTTGGCGACTCAACTGGCAAAAAGTTTTCCTTCATAATAATCTGCGTGGCTGCGTTTTTAAACTGATTATAAACCAATATTACCTTATCAAATTCTCCCTTTAAAAATTTCTGCATTATTGACTGCGCAACGCTTGACACATTATCAAATGTTAAATCATTATATAACTCATCATGTTTTGCAACAACATTAAGGCCGTTTTTAACAAAGTGTTCTGATGATTTTTTTCCAATTGAAAGTATTTTGACATCCGAATTTGGATATTCATTACTTATTAGCTCTTTAGTTTTTTTTATAATATATGCGTTAAACCCGCCACACAAACCTCTATTGGAAGTTATTGTTACGATCATTATCTTTTTTAATCCTCTTTTTTGAGTATATGCTCCAGCGTCAGAATTGTCCAGCGAGCCACTAAGGCTGCTTAATAATTCTGTTTGCTTATTTGCATACGGCCTTAACCTTCCTATTGCATCTTGAGCCCTCTTAAGTTTAGCAGCTGAAACCATCTTCATAGCAGATGTAATCTGCATGGTTGAGCCAACAGAGGTAATTCTTGATCTGATTTCTTTTAAATTAGCCATGGTTTAATTTGCATATTTGGCCGAAAGCTCAGCTGCAGACTGCTCTAAAACAGATTTAATTTCATCTGTTAAGTTTCCTGCCGCTAAATCATCAAGAGTATTTTGGTGTTTTGAGTGTAAAAACGAAATGTATTCCGTTTCAAATTCTTTTATTTTTTCCACAGGTACATTCATTAATAATCCGTTTGTTCCGCAATAAATAATTGCTGCTTGTTCCTCAACTCTTAATGGGGCATATTGGCCCTGTTTTAAAATCTCTACATTACGCTTCCCTTTTTCTATTACAGCAGTAGTAGCCGCATCTAAATCTGAACCAAACTTAGCAAATGCTTCTAGCTCTCTATATTGTGCTTGGTCAAGCTTTAGTGTCCCTGCTATTTTTTTCATAGATTTAATTTGCGCTGATCCCCCCACTCTAGAAACAGAAATTCCCACGTTAATTGCCGGGCGAACACCGGACAAAAATAGATTGGACTCAAGAAAAATTTGACCGTCTGTAATAGAGATCACATTCGTTGGTATATATGCGGAAACGTCTCCCGCTTGAGTTTCGATAATTGGAAGGGCAGTTAATGACCCCCCTCCTTTTACCACTCCTTTTAACGATTCTGGCAAATCATTCATTTGAGCAGCTATTTTGTCGTCATCTATAACTTTTGCAGCTCTCTCTAAAAGCCTAGAGTGCAAATAAAAAACATCTCCAGGATAAGCCTCTCTTCCAGGTGGTCTTCTTAATAATAATGACACCTCTCTATAAGCAACAGCTTGTTTTGATAAATCATCAAAAACAATTAGGGCTGGCCTACCAGTGTCTCTAAAAAACTCTCCTATTGCTGCTCCGGCCAAAGGTGCATAAAATTGCATTGGGGCGGGATCAGCGGCACTTGCAGAAACAATAACAGTATATGCCAGGGCCCCTGCTTTCTCTAGCGTGTCCATTAACGCGGCAATAGTAGAGGCTTTCTGTCCAACCGCAACATATACGCAAAATACAGGCTCTCCTTTTTCATAAAACTCTTTTTGGTTTATTATTGTATCAATAGCTACAGCTGTTTTTCCTGTTTGCCTGTCTCCAATAATAAGCTCTCTCTGTCCTCTGCCAACAGGAATCATGGCGTCAACCGCTTTAAGGCCTGTTTGCAGCGGCTCGTTAACTGGCTGACGATAAATTACACCTGGAGCTTTGCGCTCAATTGGCATTTCGTAAGTCTCTCCTTTTATTGGGCCCTTTCCATCAATAGGGTTTCCTGTTGCGTCAACAGCCCTTCCAAGCATGCCTTCACCAACATTTAATGAGGCTATTTTTTTAGTTCTTTTTACAGTGTCCCCTTCTTTTATACCTTTGGACGGGCCTAGTAGCACCACGCCCACATTATCTTCCTCAAGATTAAGCACGATTGCTTGTATTTTGTTTTCAAACTCTACAAGCTCGCCAGACTGGGCATTTGTTAGCCCGTAAATTCTTGCGATTCCATCACCTACCTGTAAAACAGTCCCCACCTCTTGTAGTTCTAATTCCGATTTAAATCCTGATAATTGTTGTCTTAAAATTGCTGAGACCTCAGCTGGTTTTACTTCTGCCATTTCTTTTTTTTTTAATAATCCTGTAAATACAGGTTTTTGTTAAATACTTGTCTTAGTTCTGCAATTTCAGACGTAATACTTGCGTCCAATTGCGTGTCTCCCATCGTTATAATAGCTCCTCCTATTATTTTTTCATCTACAACCTCCTTAAGCTCTATGTTGGTTTTGTTTGCAGACTTAATGTATGAAAAAATAGTCTCTTTTAATTGCTTAGAAATA
>MDSZ01268739.1_pt1 | contig 14845 bp, 17 predicted proteins | sample 811201 | NCBI WGS metagenome assembly MDSZ01 (sample SAMN05326647, study PRJNA326480) | marine metagenome | isolation source: seawater | place: Indian Ocean: North | collected 2010
AACAAGGTACCCGCAAGCCCCCTATTTAACGGTATTGGCATATGGCCCATTTACCGAATCTGATGAAGAGGACTTGGGCGACGTCACGCTACGACATTGGGCTCAGAATGCAGACACACTTCCTGGCGGTTCGTTTGCATATGCTAATGAAACCCTGGGGATTGATTATGGCCCGATGTTCGAAGTTTTCTCAGATCTTTTTGGCGCCTACCCATATGACTCCTATGGATATCTCGCTCTTAGGGATCCGCTGGGTTTCGCTTTGGAAACTCAAACTCTTTCAATTTTCGGATTCGACACATGGCAAGCACCCTTCATTCACGTTCATGAATTGGCGCACCAATGGTTTGGGAACTACATAACGGTAGATAATTGGAGTGAAATTTGGCTCAATGAGGGATTCGCGTCTTACAGTGAATACCTCTACGAAGAAGCTGTCGCCCCAGGGTACGACATCTTTCTCGAAATGCGTTATCTAGTTGCCACTGGTGATGCCAATGGTTGGTACGATGTTCCACCTGGCGACCCAGGTCCGGAAGATCTTTTCCACCCATCTGTATATAACAGAGGCGCCCTGACATTACATGCTCTTCGAATGACAATTGGAGATGAAGCATTTTTTGCTTCGATTCGTCAATATGTAGACGATTTCGGAGGAAAAAGTGTCACTACAGCTGACTTTATTCAAGTAGTGGAGGGTGTCAGCGGTGTAGACCTTGAAGATTTTTTTACTAGCTGGCTCTACGAGACCGAAATGCCAGATTTGCCTTGCATGGGTTTCCGACCATGTAGCGAGTGATTAACCGTCACGGTTTGCGACAACCTCCAAAGCGACATCTGGGAAATCTGTAATAATTCCATCTACACCAAAATCTATAAGTTCTCCCATACGATCTTCATCATTAACCGTCCAGACATTGACATCTATTTCTTTCTTTTTACACGCTGCCACAAACTCTCTCGAGGTGATTGCATTCGAAGGATGAATAGCCTGAAAATCTGAATTTGCCACCTCCTTAATCAGCGACTCCCAATCATTGTTGAGTTCCCAAACGAGTAAGCCAGCTGGTGTATCGGGTGACTTCTCGCGCAAATATGACAGACATTGAAAATTAAAGGAGGAAACAAGAATCTCTCTAGATTCTCCAATATTTTCGAGGAGCTGAGTTAGCTCATCGATCAGGCGACGAGTCGTATCATCTAGTATCAGACTGTTTTGGGTCTTTACCTCGACGTTGACCCCCACATTCTCGGTGGAAATCAACACATCAAGAAGGGTGGGAACATCATCTGGAAAGCTTGAATACTTAGCATTAATAATACTTTCCCCAGATTTGAGATGAAGATCATGATGAACAGTTAGGACCCTATCCGCAGATAACCAAACATCAAGCTCAATCCACTCAGCTCCAAGTGTTTCGGCATGCTCAAATGCCGCCAAAGTATTCTCTTTAAAGACTTTGGAAGCCCCTCTATGTGCGTAAATTTTGGTCATAACTGTCCTAAAAACTGGATATTTACTATATTTTTTCGATTTTTCTTTACTAATCTAACATTACTCACATGTGCCACTTGTCACACAGCTCCAACATACGATATGGTCATAAGTGTGTTGCCATACAGGCAATATAAATTACCTTTAGCTATGAGCTTTGCGGAGGGCCAGTGGCAATTCAATCAGTTACGTTATTTGATGACAAGAATGATTGGCGACAAGCAGCACTATGCCGCGATACAAGCCCTGAACTGTTTTTCCCCGTTGGAAATACTGGAAATGCTCTCGATGCGATCTCCTTAGCTAAGACCGTGTGCAGAAGGTGTTCATCCCAGCAGGAATGCCTAGAATACGCTCTCGAATCCAACCAGGATAGTGGCGTCTGGGGAGGCCGCTCCGAAGAGGAACGACGTCAAATCCGCCGCCAAAGAGTCCTTTCTGGAAATCGGACAAGCTAAACCCCGCACTTCTTCCATCCGAAATCTATTGCTCTTCCTAGGCAAGGAAAACCCAAGATTCCTTCGACTAGCTAGCCCCAAAACCTATCTTAGGCACAACCTCGGTCCCTATATCGACAAATGTAATCCTGTTGGATGGCACACCAACCTGACGTCCATCCTTATCAGTAATCCAAAGCACGGGTAAATCTCCATTAAGAGCGCTTTCAATTCTGTTCTTTATCTCATCGACCTTTGAGTCTGGTGGTAATTCGATCTCTAATTCTTTCGCTATATCTCCGACACCCACACGAATAATCATTGGATCTCCTTTCTTTCTCTAATCGAGAAGCTTAAGCCCTTTGTTATATTTCCGAGTCGGCGCCAACTCTATATCAATTATCTTTGCCATCTTAGAGAAGACTTCTCCAGCTTCACTTTCTGACATCGTTGCCATCAGTGGATCGCCCTTATCAGATCCTTCTCGTAAATCTATCGTAAAGGGTATTTGGCCGATCAATGGAACGCTTAGACGATCGGCCAAATCCTTTCCCCCTCCTGAACCAAAAAGAAAATACTGTTTTCCGTCATCTCCCGTGAACCATGACATATTTTCAATAACAGCTTTTACGTCCAGTTTTACATTTTCAGCCATAAAAGCTGCCCTTTGAGCTACTTTCTGGGCAGCTGGTTGCGGAGTAGTAACAACATATAATTCGGAACGGGGAAGAAACTGGGCTAGAGATAGTGCTATGTCCCCTGTCCCAGGAGGCAAGTCGATAAGAAGATAATCGGGATTGTCCCAGTAGACATCGGTCAGGAATTGCTCGAGTGCCTTGTGAAGCATAGGCCCTCGCCAAATAACTGGCTGATCTTCTTTAGCAAAAAATCCCATTGAGATCGCTCTGACGCCATGTCTCTCAGGAGGTATTAGTAATTCATCAATTATGGTTGGCGGACGGTCGATACCAAGCATTCTAGGAATCGAGAACCCCCAAACATCAGCATCCACTACCCCTACTTGCTTACCCTCCAATGCTAAGGCGAGAGCCAGATTCGTCGTTACCGAAGATTTCCCAACTCCCCCTTTGCCAGATGCAATCAATAGCACCCTTGTTCTTGACTCAGGTTGAGCGAAGGGGATTAACCTTCCCTCTGCGTGACCATGAGCTGGCTGCGACCCTGCAGTTTCAGATGGCGATCCATGGACTATCTCTGTAACCCGAGCTCGCTCTTCTTCAGTCATTACACTGAAGGAAATGCCGCATTCCAAACTACTATCGAGATCAGTAATAGCCCCCATAACCCTCTGCTCAATAGTTGCCCGCATCGGACAGCCAGCGATCGTAAGTGCTATCTCAACCTCGACAGATGAACCGTCAATAGCGAGGTTCCGAACCATCCCTAAGTCAACGATACTTCTATGCAATTCAGGGTCTTGGACGGGTTGGAGCGCCTGAAGAATTTGCTCTTTATTTAGTGTCATCACGCCCTGATTCACTCTCTTTCGGCTTAAACCTACTAGTTCGGACTCTACATTAAACTTATGAAAGGATATTAGCCACTAGGATACGAGATAGCCTATACGAGAATCATTCTCTGAATGCTTACAAGGGGGGAATATGGGAAAAAATCTTGACGTAGCTCAACATTTAAGCCCAACAGAGTTCTCATCAGCGGTAACGGCCATTACATCGGCGTTCGGAGATCCAACAAGACGTGATATCTACCTGTTCGCTCAGATCGCCGAGAACGGTGTAACCGCTGCCGAAATCGCCGAAAAATTTAACCTACACACAAATGTCGCTCGCCATCACCTCGATAAGCTCGCTGCAGGAGGCTACCTTGATGTAGGCCGGTCAGCTATTTCTGGAGCTGGTAGACCTGCAAAGCTATATAGTTGTTCAGATTCTTCCATAACGCTTGAGTTTCCAATTCGACACCATGATGTCCTAATAACGCTATTAGGGAAAGCACTATCTCTTCTTTCGGAAAAAGAAGCTGAACAACTAGCTGAAGAAGTTGGAATCGAATACGGACGAACAATGGCAGAGTCTCTTTCGCCTGAAGAAACAGGCTATTCCTTTAGACAGAGCCTCCACGTGATTGCCGGAGCTCTCTCAGCCCATGGATTCTCAGCTCACGCCGAACAGTTTGGTGAAGACCTTCAAATCGTCACTGAGCACTGCCCCTTTGGTGATGCAGCAGTAAAGCATCCGGTTATATGCGCTGTTGATCGAGGCATGGTAAAGGGCATGCTCGGTTCTCTTTTTGGGAATGGCACAACCGAATTAAGTGCTAGCCTCCCGCAAGGAGATGACGTTTGCGTTACCGCAGTAGATTTCTAGCTAGCCACATCCAGCTCCATAGCTTACTTTCTCTATCGAAATCTGTATCTGAGGCGGCAAATCACTTATTGAATAGATCTCGTTGATACTTTCCAAATCGTTGCAAGCACCTACCTGATCAATGACTTGAAGCACTGTAGCTCGTGACAAAAGTGGTTCGAGACTATTTGGATTCTCCGAAACAGCAAAATTCAATTGGTTTATAGCTCGCTCGATTAGCTCCTGATCCCCAGTCTGCCAGAGAAGTAGCGCTTCTCGACTTAATGCTTCGGGGTGGGTGGGGAAATCCGCAATAATAGCTCGGTATATTTTTATTGCGCTTACTGTGCGCTCATCTTTATCGCTAAGAAGGAGGTAGTTCGCTACTTCGAGTCCGATATCTGGTTCAAGTTCTAAATCTTTCAAAGTGGGCTCAGAGATACTTACGATCGTCTGATACCTGGCTTCTGCGTAAACTTCACCATAGAGGCCGCGTTGTTGAACGATCGCCGCTATCTCTTCACGTACTGGGCTAGATCTGAGCTCATCAAGGTAAATGGAAGCCTCTTCATATCTCCCTTCATTCGAAAGGGAGATCGAGAGAAAAACCAATGCATCAGAGTAGCCCGGCTCCAGCAAAAGTACCTCTTCCCATGCCTTTATTTGGTCACCTACCTCAGCGCCACTTTGATACTTTAGCCAAGCACGGTAAGTGATTGCTTCAACATTACTTGGCTCCATTTCTATTACGTCGTTAAAAATTTCAATCGCTTCTTCCCATCTATCTGGATTCCCGAGAAGCAACTGTGCATCAGATATCTGACTAGTGACACTCTTTCGAATAGAGCCAGTTATGCCCTCCCCAGGGGACCGATTCCCAGATGTTTGACTAATAGTTATCCCTGCCGCTAGCCCAAGAAGAATCACCCCTAAAGACCATAAAAGAGCTTTCATCGGGAAGCCTCTCTTTTGCCGGTTTCCAGTAATAAAAGCATTCTTAGACTCAGTAACGCTTCCTAGCTTTCGCGTGTAGCGACGGACGAGCATTTCATGGTCCTCGCTCGAAAGGTTTCCATCCTCTAGTTCCTGATCTAGTTCATGAAGTGACTTGAGAAGAAATTCCGTTTGTTCATCAGCAAAGTTGATATCTGAAGCTCCTCCATCGTCCATATTGTCATTCATTTTGACCTCTGTCGGATTGCCTCGATTCATAGGTAGCTCGAAGTTCTTGCACTCGCTCTTGTAAGTCATCGCTCAATTCGGTATCAGTGCTAGCGTCCTTTCTTCGGGAAAACGCTAGTATCATGCCACCAATTGCAACGCTAGCAATAAGGAATGGAGAGACCCAAACAAGAATCTCAATCCCATCGTTTCCAGGATTCAAATCAACCCAGTCTCCATATTGGGCTCTGTAGAACGCTCGTATTTCATCATCGGTAAGGCCGCTATCAACCTGATTCTTAATCTCAGCTCGGATAACCTGAGCTATTGGAGCGTTGCTTTCAGAAACCGGTTGGCCTGAACACTGAGGGCAAGCAATAGACGAAGCAAGGCTCGACGCCCTATCTGCAGAGCTTTGCTCACCTGACCGGCCCACACTGCCAATTATTAGGGCCGTGACAAAGGTAGCGACTAGCAGAAGCCAAGAAAAACGTCGGAGAGAAGTCGCCTTTAACATGAGATACTTTCTGCAAGCCTCTCATAGGTTACAGGGCCAATTACTTTAAGAATAATAAGTCCACTTGGAGCGATTAAATATGTTTCTGGAGCTGTAAGAACACTGAAATCGAGTGCTATCTGATTTGTCTCAGATCCAACAACGACAGGCCAGTCGCCTCCGAACTGGGCAAAGAAATCATTAACGCCTGCTTTCTCATCATTAAAGGCAACCCCTAATAAGCGGGTCGGGCATACTCCACCCGAATCATTGATGACCCCCTCTTCATGAAATTGAAGAAGGTCATCATGCTCTACTATGCACCCTGAACACCAACTGGCAAAAAAATTCACCACGACCCATGTTTGCTCAGCTGGTACCTTTGATCGATTCCCTTGGATAATTTCGTCCAAGCTGATAGTTTCTCCAGATGCCGACACTCCTTCTATATCTGGAGCTACTTCACCAACTAAATCAAAATTTGGAGCATTTTGCTGCTGGTTTTGTACTGCGAGTACCACGATAAATGCGATAGAGAGTACCGCAGTGATGGCTGTAGCCCACTTAAACGGAGTCAACGTCCAACTCCCTTGCTAAAGCAGCTTTCTTAAAATGAGCTTTACCCGATTGAGGAAATAAGGACAGGACAGTTCCTACCAACATGAGAAGACCACCTAGCCAAATCCATATGAGCATGGGTTGACGAGTGACTTGTATAACGATTTTCTCCTCTTCCCCTTCAGGAGGTTTGAGAAGCGCCACCTGTACATCTTCGAATAAAGTGATTCTTGTGTCTGGAGCTGGGACAATTTGTCCGGATGCGATGAATCTCTCAACCGCTGGGCTCAGGATTTGCCCATCAACTTCAAGTAAAACTTCCTCTTCAATTCGGTTTGAATGGACATAAGTATTTGATGAAACATAAGTTACATCAGTTTCACCTATTCGGACCTTTTGTTCGGGCGTCAAGGCAAGTGAAGCTTGGTCGACGTATGCAGAGCTGGCAATGAAACCTACGGCGAGAAGAATCACGCCGATGTGCACAAGCATTCCCCCGTTTTTCCGACCAAGAAGGCCTTGAAAGCCATACCTGCGTGCTGATAATCCCAATTGCCTGATAGCAGTCATACCTGCGAATCCTGCCATAGAGAACCCCAAAAGCGGAATAGCTCCGCGGGCGCCAACAGCTACAGCAAGAACCATACTTAGTGCCGCACCCCAAGCCGGCCATTCCATTCGATGCAGTAACAGTTCTTTATTTGCTTTTCTCCATGGCAACAAGGGTGCAATAGCCATAAGAAATAGCAGAGTAAACCCGATAGGCATACTCATTTTTTTAAAGTATGGAGCACCGACAGATATCTGGCGATTCTGGAGTGCTTCCACAATTAGCGGGAATACAGTGCCCAAAAGAACTACAAAGGCAAAAACGGCAAATGCAAGATTATTAGCGAGGAATGCCCCTTCACGAGAGAGCGGTGAATCCATTCCGCCCGGAGATCGAAGATGCTCACCTCGCCAAAAGATCAAGGTTATGGCAACGACAGTAATCAATGCGAAAAACACTAGAAGCCATCCACCAAAATTACCTGCAGAAAATGCATGCACGGAAGCAAGGATTCCCGAACGGGTTATGAAGGTTCCAAGAATTGTCAATGCAAAAGTGGCACAAATTAGAGAGAGGTTCCATACACGAAGGAGACCTCGTCGCTCTTGCACAAGTACAGAGTGCAGAAATGCGGTTGCAGTTAACCATGGGACCAGCGATGCATTCTCAACAGGGTCCCACCCCCAGTAACCTCCCCAGCCCAGCACATCATAGGCCCACCAAGCTCCGAGAATAATTCCCGCAGTTAGAAATCCCCATGCAAATAAGGTCCATCGTCGTGTCTCTAATAGCCACCCTTCTCCAAGTCGTCCAGTGATAAGTGCCGACAATGCGAAGGCAAATGGAACAGTGAAACCAACAAAGCCCAGATACAACATCGGAGGGTGAAAAGCGACAAGGATATGGTTTTGTAACAACGGATTCGGGCCCGGACCGTCATATCCCACAGGAGGATCAAAGGATTGAAACGGATTTGCAGGGCCAATCATAGATAGAGCAAAAAAACCCATGACAAAGAACATGACAACCAAAGCCCATGCGACCATTGGGTCGGTGTACCGGCCCCTGAACTTTATCGTTACGACGACGAGGTATCCAGCAAGAATCAGGCCCCAAAGTAAAACAGATCCCTCTAGGGCTGACCACATCGTCGCAACGTTAAAAAGAGGAGGCGTCAGACTGCTGCCTTGCTCTGCAACAAATCTCACTGAAAAGTCTCGAGTAATCAGCGCCCTCTGCATTGCGAAGGTGGCGATCAGCATTCCAGCTAACGCGAGCCATGAGTAACGAGCTCCAACTACAAGTAGTTTCCTTCTTGAATAGCGAAGCCCTACAAGAATAGTTGCTATCCCAGACAAAGCGGCTACGAGAGAGAGCACAATACCGCTTAGTCCAATCGCAAGATTCATCTCATCCCCTAAGAGTCGGAACTCTTGTCCGGCTGCCCCCTATTTTCTGCATCATCAATACGTTCCTTACGATAATCATTGTCATGCTTTACTAAGATTCTGTCAGCAGCAAACCACCAACCATCATTAGCTCCATCGATAAAAACATAGTCATTTGAAGGAAGGGGTCCGTCTTGCCACCTACCTTCTAGCACGACAGGGACTCCTTGATCAAATAAGTCCGGAGGTGTACCCCTGCTTACAACATCGACTAAAACACCATCGAAAGTAACCGTAAAGAACGTGTACTCCGCCTCTCCGATGATAATGGTTTGGTCTGGGCCGGCACTCGAAATAGGAGAACCAAGCAGTTGGAATCGTTTATCTCCCAAGTCTTCTCTTTCGGCCACAGCTTGATCCGCCTCCAAGAAAGATTGACTGTTTGTCGCTAGAAACCAGACGAGGCCGATGATTGTTAAAGCTACAGCAAGGAGAACCAGTCCGGGTATCCATCTGGGTAGGTTAGATCTCGCATTTACTCGTGGAGTAAGGTCAATGCTCGATTCGCTTTCACTCATCCTTAATCCTCGCTTGGTCTTCAGATGAGGAAATCCACCTTTGCCGAGCGAAAGGGACCTTTTCAGAAAGCTTCCTACCTCGTCTGAGGACAAGAATTGCGTAAATAAATGGAACTCCAATCCCGATGGCCCAACCAGCGACTAAGTAACCTAGATGGCTCATTCGACTTCTCCCTCTTCAGTAGTTCCGCTTCTGGTTCCAGCGTGTAAATCTGCCTCTGCTTTGCGTTCTTCAATCGCGGCCCCATAACCCAATGATTCATATTCAGTGGAAAGCCAACCAACTCTAAACCGATGGATCATGAGCCACACATAGGCAATTGCCAGTATTAACGTTCCCAAAAACCATGTGAAAAGAGTGAGGTCTTCCAAATTCCCATCGGTAAGTGATGACTGCTGATGAAGCGTACTATTTTCCCACCACTCCACAGACCGATTAACGATAGGAATGTTTATGGTGCCGATAATTCCCACAATGGCGGCTCGTTTTGCTCGGACATGCGGTGAAGCGGGTACCTGACGCAAGGCGAGATAGCCGATAAAAATCAGAAACATTACCAATGTCGTCACTAGCCTGACATCTCCCCATTCCCACCATGTGTTCCAGGTCGGTCTCCCCCAAATACTTCCAGTTACTAGGGTTAGGCCACAGAAAATTACTCCTATTTCTGCGGATGCATGTGCAGTAGTGTCCCACCAACGAGATTGCTTCCATAAGTAGAAGATGCTCCCCATGGCGGTAACGCCGAAAGCGATATAGGAGAAGATCGCCACTGGTACATGTATATAGAGCAATCTGACAGCATCTTCCATCGTGTCATCTTTGGGGCTAAATACAAATGCAAAAAGAATCAAGACAGGGATACCAAGCACTAGGCAAATGCCAAGAAATCGGGTACTTCTCGAGCTTGTAGCATTGGGCCGACCGTCATTTGACTCCAATAGTTTAATTTTCACGCATCCTCCACAAGTTGCCCATAGGCCAACATACCTAAAACTGTGTATACAACAGCAAATACAGACAAAAGTCCTAACCAAGCCCAACCATCAGCATCAACACGACCAAATGAATCGCCAAAGGCTCTAGTTGCCCCAATAGCAATCGGTGCTATGACCGGAAGAAGGAGAATGGGAAGCAGTGTTTCACGAACACCGACTCCAGCTGCGATAACACCATAAAGAGTTCCTGAAGACGCAATTCCAATGGTCGCTAAAACAGCAGATAGGAAGATCAACAACGGATCTTCAACGGAAAGGTCAAACAGAGCAAGCATCACGAAGAAAAGAAGGATTTCTAAAGCGAATAGTTGAATGAAAAGAGCTATTGATTTCCCAAGAAATACAGAAGGTGAGTGAACAGGAGTAAGAAGCATCCGCTCTCTTGCTGCATCATCTTCTTCGATTTTGACAGCTCGTTGAATTGCCAGAAGAGCTATAAGCAGAACAGCAACCCAAAACAAGCCGGGACCCGTATCTCGCAAAGTCTGAGTATTTGCATCTAAAGCAAAGCCAAAGAGAACGACGATTAAAAGAGTGTAGGGAGCAATTTGATTCATCAGGATACGAGAACGAAGCTCGATTCGAAGATCTTTGAGCGCAATAGACCATGCATCACGAAACTCCATCGCCACTCCCCTCGTTATTAATATCGCTAGTAACCCGCCCACCAGCTAAAGTCACAAATCGGCCAGAAGGGGAAGATAGTTCCTTTGGCGCATGCGAGACCAATAAAACCGTTGCACCAGATGCAGCAGCTTCCTGAATCAGGCCATCTACGAGATCACGACCATCAGTGTCTAGAGCAGCATGAGGCTCGTCAAGAAGCCAAAGGGAAGGTCGTTGAACAACAAGGCTAGCGAAAGATGCTCTTCTTCGCTGCCCAGCGGAAAGCTGTCGAACAAGTACTTTGCGCAATCGACCATCAAGCCCCATAAATTTGATGGCCTCAGCAATCTCATCGTTTCCAGCGCGAACCATTGAACCCCAAAACGTGACATTTTCCTCTACCGTGAGATCATCGTATAAACCTGATTTATGACCCAAGAGACCGATATCTTGCCTAATCGCCCTCCTATTTTCTCGTAGATTCTCTCCGAGCACATACGCTGAGCCCTCGCGAACTGGCAACAGACCAGCACAAAGGTTCAAAAGTGTTGACTTCCCAGCACCGTTTGGCCCACAAACCGTAACAATCTCACCTTGAGTAACTTTTAATGTCACCCCAGTCAAGGCGGGAAACTTCCCAAGCGTTACTACAGCTTCTCGAAGGTCGATAACATCGTTCAACGTGGATTACCAATCACATAGTTCACAAGATAGAAACTAGTAGCACCGTATGAATTTGCACGAGTTCTATCACCACTAGTTCATTTTAGAGATTTGATAGGCATATGAACTCGAATTGGGCTCCATTTTCGCTAACGTCAAAGAGATGTTAATTTCACGTATTTTTCGACGTATCGGCCAGACGATGATCCTTCTGGGTTTACTAACTCTTCTTTTCGTTGTCTACCAGCTCTGGGGTACCAGCTTTTTAACAGACCGATACCAAGAACAGCTCGAAAGTGACTTTGAAGAACTCGTGGACCAGGTCGAAGAAGTTGCGGATACCCCTACTGAATCTGGAAATGAAAGTGAATCAGAGCCCGATCTAGCAGAATTCCTTTGGCGTTCAGAAGGAGAGGCTATTGCTCAGCTCAATATTCCAGCCTTAAGCCTCTCAAAAACAGTTGTCGCTGGTGTAGGGGTGGAAGCTCTGCGAAAAGGGCCAGGCCATTACAGCCACACTCCATTACCAGGCATGCCGGGCAATTCCGCGTTAGCTGGCCATCGAACAACGTGGGGAGCACCGTTTGGTGAAATCAACAAATTAGAGCCAGGCGATGAGATCCTGATTCAAACAGTTCAAGGCTCTTTCACATACCGAGTTGTGGAGCAAATGGGTGGAAGAGGACACTTTATAATTAGCCCAGACAGGCTTGATGTCCTTGAGCAGGACTATGACACTTACCCAAACAGGCTCACTCTAATTTCTTGCCACCCAAAACTAACTGCACGTCAACGGATCATCGTTGTAGCTGAATTAATTGGAGACCCCGCCGACTATTACCCTCCTCCAAAACGGCCAACATTTAGCCTTGACCTTTCGTTCGATATACAAGGAGCTGATACATCGACCCCGATAGAAGCCACTGACCCATCTGGAGAACAAACCTCTACAGAAAATATGTCAGAGCAAGTCAGCCCTCCACAAGCCGAAACTACTCATAGCCCCATCGAAACAATAACAGAGCCAGCCCCTACCCCTGTTGAAAGCACCGAGGTATCAAGTTTCGGTGAGGGCCTCGAAGGAGATAAGGACGCAGTTGCCCCCACCATCGCATGGGGCGTCGCCGTTTTTATGATTGGATTTACGACTCTTCTTGTAGGGAGCAGGTGGAAGAAATGGCCATCATACCTGATAGGGTTCTTCCCCTTTATTGTCGCTGTCGCTATCTGGTTTTTCAATCTTGAAAAAGCTCTACCTAGTTAGAAAGCCTGCAATTCACTCCTAAAAGAACCTCAAACTCCTAGCATAATTAAACGGGTCTAGCATTTACAATAGACTATGGTCCATAATTCAGGATCAGCTACCGCTAGGTATGAACGATGAAATCCCTTCTTAAGCAGAGTCTTTATGTTCCCGTAGTTATTTTCCTGTTTTTGATTACGCTTGGATGTTCTTCTAGCAGCAACTCAGAATCATCAAACAGAGCATCTATTCTCCCTGGCGCTTTAAGTCGTATGGGAGATGCCAGCACTTTAGCCCTTGAAGGGGAAATAGTTAATTTTCAGTATGAACTTCGACTGGAGGATTGTTTCAACGAGTACCGGCTCGTCGACGAAGAAACAGGTGACATAACCGACCTCACTACAATTGTAGATTGCCGGAGGCCTCACGATTCTGAGATTTATAAAGAGTTTGTTCACCCTGCTACAGCTCAGGACCCATATCCTGGAAAGACTGAACTTGAACGTTGGTCTGCTATAAAGTGCTACGAAGCCTTTAAAAATTTTGTGGGGTTAGATTACGAATTGTCAGAACTAGAAATTGGATACATTCCTCCTGCTCAGGAAGACTGGGAGATAGGCCTGTATCGAATAGTCACATGCTATGTTTATGTTCCCGGTAGCCAGCTATCAGGGTCTATGCAAGGAAGCGGGATATAAACTATGACATCAACTAGCAGAAAAAAATTTTTTCTCCCCTCCAAGAGCAATGTCTGATCCACTCCTAGAACAAAGACAGCTAGTTAGCCGATTTGTCAAGATCGGTAAAAAGCTTGGATATTTGCTTTGGATGATCGCAATCATTTTGTTTTTCGCTTTATTCGCTACTGACTTTGATGGCCCATTGGTAACTGTAATAATCATCACCCTTATTACAGGGTCGGTTATCTTACTTCCGTCGATTGTTTTGAGCTATGCGGTCAGGGCTGCGGAAAGGGAGGATCGAGTTCTACGTTCGATGGCTGACACTGAATCGGATAGTTAATCCGAAGGGCGCGGTCCTCCAATCGGAGAAATATCGATTGGCGATTCTGGCAAATCACCATTGATGATCTGAGGGAGAAACTCCCTTAAACGCTCAGGAAGTGTTTGCTCTTCTGACGCTAAGAGTTCATCTAAAGTCCACCATCTTCCTTCCTCAAAAGCAGCTGCCTCCAACGCTTCCAACCCCTTTGGGTCCCACGCAGCACTCTCCTCAATTTCAGCTAGGTGTATACGCTCATCAGACTTGAAATGGTACATCGCAAAATCAAATTCCACGTACTGGGTCCAAATACACGGACCGACAACTACGTCCTTGAAACCGCATTCTTCGTAGAGCTCTCTTTTGGCGGCATCTTCACTCCGCTCACCAGGCTCTATCCCACCACCAGGTATCTCCCACCAAGTGCCCTTCTCAGGGCGCATTGGATCAGAACCCTTTACTAGGAATATCTGCCGCTCGTGATCTAAGAGGACTACTCGGGCAGCCGGCCTTCGAAAACCCCAGACCATTAGTTTTTGGGGAGATCACTAAATGGGGTCTCTTTTGGGTGACCAGGCTCTTTAGGAAGACCTAAAACACGCTCTCCGATGATGTTCCGTTGAACTTGGTCTGTCCCGCCGTATATGGAGGGCGCAGGTGAAAAGACAGTAACTTCATGAATCCAACCTCCATGACTTACTTCTGTGGCAGTCAGCATCCCCTCTGCGCCGATGATCATATTCCCCACTTCACGAAATTGTCGGTAGAGTTCGCTCATCATTAACTTGCCGATGTTACCTTCTGCACCTGTTCTGTCAGTATTCGACTTTGCCCGAATCATATTCAGACGATTAACTTCAACAAGAGTGTGAAGTTTCATCATTTCGTCTCGGATAACAGGATCTTTATCTTGGCCTAGCTTTTGTGAAAGCTCGGCAAGTCGGTCAAATAATCTTGGTCCTATTGCTGGGTTCCCTCCTCGGACCTTATTAATCGATGAGATGACCTCCCCCACTTTCCTCTCTAACTGTCCGGCGACCGAACCCGGTATGGCAGTGGGGACTGGGATTGTTCCGCTCCCTAAATGAGACCGTTCGAACATTAGTGTGGCATTTGCTACTCTCCACCCATTTGATTTACCTCCGATCAATGCGTCGTCATGAACCCGTCCGTCTGTAATAAAGACTTCATTGAATAAGGCGCGACCTGTCATTTCGGTCAGAGGTCGCACATCAACACCTTTCTGCTTCATGTCGAAGGCAAAGTAGGAGATACCTTGGTGTTTAGGGAGCTCTGGGTCTGTTCTTGCAATCAACATCCCCATATCAGCAACTTTCCCGCC
>MDSZ01205004.1_pt1 | contig 14835 bp, 25 predicted proteins | sample 811201 | NCBI WGS metagenome assembly MDSZ01 (sample SAMN05326647, study PRJNA326480) | marine metagenome | isolation source: seawater | place: Indian Ocean: North | collected 2010
AGTTCGATGAAGTTTGATAAACTAACTAAAGATAATGTTTTGATGTTCGCCATCAAAGCCTATGATAATCCACAGGCATTGGGAACAAAAGAATTTTATGATGATATGAAACGTTTCAAATATCTGAAACGATTATTTAAAAAGTATAGTTTATCTGGCGACTTAAAAGATCGATTGGTACTCAATCATCTTATAATACTTGGTAATGTTTTTGGTGTTGAGGCTGCAAATGCTTTGTTATTTTTTAAGATAGACAAACCACATTTGCCAATACTAAAATCGTGTTTAGTATATTTGAATCACTTAAACGATTCAGATGTACCACAAGTAAAGAAAAATGAAAAGGTATATAAAATACTAAAGGAACTATAATGGGAAGAGCGATAGATACACTAATTGTTTTTAGATTCTTAAAACTCCTCGTCACACCATTTGATAAAACAAAAGCATACGAACTTGGTATTATCGATGATCGTGGCAAGAATCTTCGTAAAGCAAATAAATTAAATACTGAAGAAGAAAGAGAAAGTTATACTATTCTTCATCGTCTAGTATTTAATATAAAGAAACTGATAGAGAAAGTTCCAGGTGGTAAAACAAAACTAGGATCATATGCCGCGGCATTATTCTTAATCAAAGAACACACTAAAGAAAAGATTGAAGATTGGGATATGCTTGAGAAAGAGTTTTACAAGTATATCAAAGAACATGATTTAGTTGAACCATATGATTTAGATGAAGAAATACAATTTACAGATAAATTAACAAAGGGAAGATATAAATTAGTCCAAGACATCTATACAGATAAAGATACAGAACCTGCCGCAAGATCAGGTGATATCGTCATGGCATTTTCAGATACACCACCACACGATACAGTCATGGGCATGGATATCTTTCCTGTCATACACGATAAAACAAAAGAAGAAATATTTGTGACTATCGAAGATATAGAGGAAATAGATGAAGAAATTTAATATTTTTGCTGAAGAAATTGCCAACGTCACTGGTAAGGCTGTTGCTGGAACAGGTGATGATTCTTCAACTGTCGTTGTAAGAAAGTCAGGCAAAAGAAAACTATTTACATATAACGTTGAACCAGAACTATTTGATAAGTTTCGTAGAGGTAAAAGAAAGTATGAGAAGTGGGCAAAGTATTTAGATTTAGAAGATGAAGTTCAACAAGGAATTTATAAGACCGCAATGAAAAACCCAAAGGGGATTATTGTTATGAAGAATAGTGAAACAGGAGAAGTTAGAGCGATTAGATACTCCCGAACAGGTGGTGGTAATTGGTCTAAAATCTCACGTGGTTTGAGAGAAAGTGCGGAATCTCTTGGTACAGTATTCAAAAAGATCAAGTCAAGTATAGACAACATAGGAGACAAGTAATGCAATGGTTAGTAAACCTTACAGGTAAAATATACACATTAGCAAACTTTTTATGGTCAACATTCTTATTACTGACTGTAATTGTTTTGTTAAGTTATGCTGTGAATGAATTACATGTAATAACAGAAATATTAAAAGGTATTGAAATTAATTCAATAGAACTGCCAAAGGTATTAGAAGATATTAGAGGCTAATGAAAACTTTTAAAGAATATAGTATTGGACAGTATCGACCTATTGCCGATATTGGTAATATGAAAAGTCCTGAACCAAGACCTAAGTATGCATTAAATGCCACTGCTAAAGGTCCTGGTTTAGGGACAATGAATCCTATGATGATGCTTGCAAAGAAAATTCTAAGATTAAAAAAAGTTGAAGACAATAAAAGAATACCTAGAAAGAAAGGACAACCTGCTGGTTCTGATAAACATTCTGATTTATATACAGATGAGAATCCAAAAGGTACGATTCATGGTCTAGGATTTACTGATAGAATCAAGGCAAAACAATCAGTAAACAAAATCAAAAGTTCTGGTAAGACACATGCCCATAAAATGCAAGCTGCGATTGCGATGTCACAAAGAGCAAAAGTTGCCAGCAGACGTGCTAAAGATCCTGAGAAAAAGAAGAATTTAGGACAGGCACATAAAGTGTATCAAAATTATATTGATACAAATAAAAAGGGGAAGTAATGTCATACATACACACATTCGCAAAGGCATCAGCGATAGCATACAAAGACAATGCCAAAAGTGATTTTCGAAATCTTGGTTATAATGTATTACAATTTGTTGATTATGAAGGGGCACAATGTTATCTATTAGAAAGTAGTAAACACTATCTATTAGCATTCAGAGGCACAGAACCAGGTGAATTAAGTGATATAAAAGCAGATTTAAACGCCATACAGAGAGATTCTAAGGCAGGCAAGGGTGATGTTCATAGTGGATTTGCCAAAGAAGTAGATAAAGTATTTCAGAATTTAGAAATGCCAACAAGAGAAGAAATGGGTGATAAACCACTCTATGTCACAGGTCATTCTTTAGGTGCCGCAATGGCAACGATTGCTTGTCATCGATTACAACATGAACCAGGACTGATGGCAGGTAAATTACAAAACCCATATAAGATCGCAGGGTTATATACATATGGATCACCAAGAGCAGGTGATAAGGCATTTGTAAAAAGTTTAGATGTTGAACATTTTCGTTGTAGAAACAATAACGATTTAGTCACAAAGGTACCGTTTTGGTTAATGGGTTATCGACATCACGGTAAATTAGTATATATAAACTACTATGGAAATGTAAGAAGACTAACACCATGGCAAAGATTTAAAGATGGGTGGCGTGGTAGATTTAGAGCATGGAGTAAGTTTCAATTTTTTGATGGTGCTTATGATCATAGTATTAACGAATACGAAAGGAAACTAACGAATGTGGTTCTTTCTGATTAAAGCAATTGCTGGTTCTATAATCGGCAATGCATCAAACAACTGGTTTCGTAAGACTAAACTTGGAGTTTGGACTTATGCGAAAATTGAGCAGCTGATGAATTGGGCTGCCAATAGATATGATATTGGCGTTCTCACTAAGGAAGAAAAAACAATGAAGAAATTTCCTGTGTTAACGCAACGCCTAGAAAAGTTAGAGGCAAAAGTTAAGGAGTTAACTAATGAATTGGATAAAAGATAGACTAAAAGAAATGTCAAGTTGGTCAGGCGGTGCTCTGATTGTACTTGGTGGACTGATAGTGTTAGGTGGGCCGTTTGTCAACCTATTGGCATGGGCCGCTATAGTATGGGGAATTATATCCATCGTTAAGAAAGACTAAGAACTGATGTTTGGGCAATTAAAATTGATTCTTATTGGCATTACATTACTTGGTGCAACAGGCGGTGTCGCTTATGTGTACAAACTCAAAGCAGATAATGCTGTGCTTAAAGAGAATCAGATAAAATTAGAAGAAGCTGTTAACGAACAGCAACAAGTTATTGCCCAACAAAAACAAGACTTTGATAAAATTTTACAAACAAATAAAGAGTTAAATAACTTAACACAAGTTTTACAACAAGATTTAGATAGATTAGATGACAAGTTTAATAAAACAAATGCATCTGGTAAGAAAAGAGATATTGGTGATCTTGCCAACGCAAGACCATCGTCTGTAGAAAAAATTATTAATAGAGCAACGGTTAATGCTATTCGTTGTGTTGAAATTGCAATGGGTAGTCCATTGACTGAAAAGGAAATAAATGCTACTAAGAAAAGTGAAATCAATTCTGAATGTCCTAGTATTGCTAACCCTTCTTACGTTCCTCATAACTAGTTGTAGTCGAGGGGTTGACAGAATAGAAACAGTAAAGGTAGAAGTTAAAAGAGAACCTTTAAACTTAGAGAAACCACCTGTTCCAAAACAAGAAGAATTAAAATGGATTATCATTAACTCAGAGAATGCTGAAGAAGTATTTGCTAAGTTAAAAGAAAAAGGTACAGACCCAGTTCTGTTTGGGTTGACTGATGATGAGTATGAAGACCTTGCCGTAAACTTTGCTCAGATTCGTAATTATATTATTCAACAAAATTTTGTGATTGATAAATATAAAGAGTATTACGAATCAGAGGAAACAAATGGCACAGATTGATGATCTAACAAAAGACATAGTTGAACTTCAAACACAAGTACAATCTATCACCACAATGAGTGGTAAATTAGACACAGCAATAGAGAAATTGACTGATGTTTCAGCATCAATTAAATCAATGTTGGCAGTCCACGAAGAAAAGATTAATCGTGCTGAAGATATTGATGATGAATTGTTTTCTCAGATTGAGTCCAGAAGACGAGAACTAACTGCTGATATCAAAGAACTACACTCCAGATTAAATACAAACACAAAAGAACTCAGAGATTGTATCTCTAGTTTATCACAACAAATCAAACAACAAGAAAGATTTAAATGGGTATTGATTGGTGGGGCAATGGCAGTTGGTTTTATTTTATCAAATATGAAAATCTTAGATAAACTATTCTAATCACCAACAATACTCCACATATTATCAACCAGACATCTAAGAAGTTTGACTTCTTTGGTTTCCCAAACATATCGGCATATATTCCTAGTCCGACAATCATCATCAAATAACCGATCAGACATATCAATACACCTGTTGCTATATGTCGCATACTTTATATAGTATATTCATTCTCCGCACATCAGTGGTCTCAGCTTAACAATAGTAATTTGGTTCGTTCCATGATATAATGAGTTTAAATATAGTATGAAAGGTATTCATCAAAATGAAACTACTATCAAAGATTGTGAAGTTCTTCCGACTAGGCAAACTGAACACTCTCGGACAAAACAAAGATCCGAAGAAAGCGTTCAAGTATGTTTATTAATTGGATCAAAGAACTATTCACAGTCAAAACACAACAACAAATAGAAGAAGAATGGTTGGCGTCATCTGAGAATCTAGTCGAGTTAGAATGGAGACAAAGACAACTGAACCAACGTACTTCTCAGAAATGGATATAAAATGAGAAAACCAATATTCGCAACACACATACGATTTTATGGAACATCTATATTCAAAATTATGAAAGGTTAAATGAACACAAAATGGCAAACATATACAAACAATTCAAGTCTTTATTTAATAGTGCTGATACTGATAACGGTATTATTACTTTTTGTAAGACCGAATATGGATCTGACTGGTTCTGGGCGTATCGCACATATCAAAACGAAGGCAGATTCCCGTCTGTTCTTAATAGACAATTCTAATGACGAGAATGTTTTCAAGTCCTAATTGGGGACAGGCATTTCGTATGTATAATAACACAAGAGCTTGGGGTTATGATCCCGAGTATAAGCAGAAAGACGATATCCACATCGTCTCCTGGAAAATAAAAGATAATAAAATCAAAGAAAAGAAACAAGCTTGACAAAACGATGATTGTATGATATAATACAGTCATCTATGTCAACAATCGATATTCAATATATCATGCAGGTTTCGTCTCGGTTAGAGGCGTTCAAAAGAAAATCTCAAAATCTATATAACTTTCGATGCCCATACTGTGGTGATTCTGCTAAGAAACGCAGTAAGGCACGAGGTTATTTCTATCGAGTAAAAAACGATATGTTCTTCAAATGTCACAACTGTGGCGAAGGCAAGACTGTCGGTACATTTCTCAAAGACATAGATAACGAACTGTATAAACAGTATATCGTTGATCGATATAAAGGTTCTGTTTCTACCAATGTAGAAGAACCTAAGTTTGAGTTCAAACCTGTCAAATTTGTTGACAAGCCTTTACGAGGGTTAACATCATTCGATAAACTAGAGGATCACCCTGCGTTTCAGATAATGAAACAAAGAAAGATACCAAAAGAGTTTCACTCTAAGATGTATCTGGTACCTAAGTTTTACACATATTGTAATACTTTATTACCGAATAAGTTTCCTAAAGTTGAGAATGATCACCCTCGTATGTTAATACCTTTCTTTGATGAAGAAGGTAATATGTTTGCTTTTCAAGGCAGATCGTTTGGTAAAGAACAACCTAAGTATATCACTATTCGATTAGATGAAAAAAAGAAAAAAATATTTGGGCTAGATCGTCTAAATCCTGATAAGCATATATACATAGTTGAAGGTCCAATAGACAGTCTGTTTATCGACAACTGTATTGCTATGGCAGGTGCTGACTTAGAGTTAGACTACAACAAAAACAAATGCACAGTTATCTTCGATAACGAACCAAGAAACACAGAGATATTAAAAAGAATGAAGAAAACAATAGATGCGGGTTATTCCATTTTCATCTGGCCATCAGATATAATAGATGAAAAAGATATCAACGATTTAGTCATCTCTGGTTTCACAAAATCTAATATACAACAACTTATCAACGACAATACCTATTCTGGTTTGTCGGCACAACAACAATTTATTAACTGGAAAAAGAAGTAGGAGAGAAAATGGCAGAAGAATTATACGTTGTCAAACGTAATGGACGTGGGAAAGAAAAATTAGATATAAACAAAATACATGATATGATGCAACATGCTTGTGAAGGGATATCGGGAGTATCATCATCGCAAGTTCAAATGACTTCGGGATTACAATTTGCCGACGGTATGTCCACAGATGATATACAACAAATATTAATTCGTTCTGCTTCAGATTTGATTTCATTAGATGCACCAAACTATCAATATGTCGCTGCCAGACTATTGTTATTCAGTTTAAGAAAATCTCTATTTGGTCGTTTATGGGACCATCCAAAACTCTCCAAACAAATCGATGATGGTATTGCCAAAGGTGTTTATGATCCTCAGATCAGAGAATGGTATACAGAATCAGAAATCGACAGAATGGATCAATGGGTAGACCATGAAAGAGATATGATTTTTACTTATGCAGGTCTTCGACAAGTTTTAGATAAGTATCTTGTCCAAGATAGAAGCACAGGTAAGATATTTGAAACACCACAATTTATGTACATGTTAATCTCAGCAACATTGTTTAGAGATTATCCAAAAGAAACGAGAATGAATTATGTTAAACGCTATTATAATGCTATATCGAAACACTTTATTAATATCCCTACTCCTATTATGGCGGGTGTTCGAACTCCTCTTCGTCAGTATGCTTCATGCGTTCTGGTGGATACTGATGACACTCTTGGTTCAATTTTTTCTTCCGATATGGCGATCGGTAGGTATGTCGCTCAACGTGCAGGTATTGGAATCAATGCAGGCCGTATCAGAGGCATTAATAGTAAGATCCGTGGTGGTGAAGTTCAGCATACGGGAGTTATACCTTTTCTTAAAAAATTTGAAGCAACCGTTAAATGTTGCACACAGAATGGTGTACGTGGTGGTAGTGCGACAGTTCATTTCCCTATTTGGCACCAAGAAATAGAAGATATTATCGTTCTAAAAAACAATAAGGGAACGGAGGACAACAGGGTAAGAAAATTAGACTATTCTATTCAGATATCCAAATTATTCTACTCCAGGTTCATTAAAAACGAGGAAATCACCCTTTTTTCACCACATGAAGTGCCTGAACTGATGGACACATGGGGAACACCAGAGTTTGACGAATTATATGAAAAAGCAGAGAGAAAGACTTCTGTATCAAAGAAGAAAGTAAAAGCATATGACTTCTTCATGGATATGTTAAAAGAACGTGCTGAAACAGGTCGTATCTATATTATGAACATTGACCACTGTAATGATCACAGTTCTTTCAAAGACAGAGTATGGATGTCTAATCTATGCCAAGAGATTACTCTACCAACAGATCCTATCGAACATATCGATGGTCATGGTGAGATTGCTTTATGTATTTTAAGTGCGATCAATATTGGTAAGATGACGAACAAAGAAATGATGGAAGAGTATTGTGATTTGGCAGTTCGTGGTTTAGAAGAACTGATTGATCTACAAAACTATCCAGTTGATGCGGCTAAAGTATCGACATTGGCAAGACGTTCACTAGGTATTGGTTATATTGGTCTGGCACACTTTCTGGCGAAGAATGGTTATAAGTATGATCAACCAGAGGCATGGAATCTTGTTGATGAATACACAGAAGCATTTCAATATTATCTACTGAAGGCATCAAACGAGATTGCCAAAGAAAAAGGTAAATGTGAATACTTTCATCGAACAAAGTATGCCGATGGTATTCTACCAATCGATACTTATAAAAAAGAAGTAGATAAAATAGTTGATAGAAAGTTATCATATGATTGGGAACAATTAAGAAAAGATATCAAGGCACATGGTTTAAGACATTCAACATTAACAGCACAGATGCCAAGTGAATCATCAAGTGTTGTATGTAATGAAACAAATGGTATTGAACCACCTAGAGATTTTCTATCAGTAAAGAAATCAAAGAAAGGTCCATTGAAACAGATTGTGCCTAGTTTCCCTAGACTAAGAAATTTCTATACACTACTATGGGATATGAAATCAAATGAAGGTTATATTAATGTAGTTGCGGCGATGCAAAAGTATTTCGATCAGGCAATCTCTGGTAATTGGTCATACAATCCAGAGAACTATGAGAACAATGAAGTACCACTATCAGTCATGGCAAAAGACTTATTGACTACATATAAACTTGGTTGGAAAACTTCTTACTATCAAAATACATACGATGCTAAGAAAGATTTAGACGAACCCCAACACGACATTGGTTGGAAAGACAATGTACCAGAAACAACAGAAACGCCTACAGATGAGGCAGATTGTGAGGCATGTGCAATATGAGTTTTTTAGTTGCTAATGTACCACCACAGAGAGTGTGGATTAAAAAAGAATATCTTTATGATCATCAAAAAGGTCATGGAGAGTTAGTCGAAGGCCATTGGGTCACAGTAAAGAGCATTCGTAATCGTGCTTTATATTTTGAAACATACATTTATGAAACAGGTGCTTTATTTGATAAACTACCAATATCAGCATTTGTATGGAAAAAAGATTACGAAGGTAATATGCCATTAGAAGAATTAGAACTTTGGGATGGATTTGATTATCATATTTCAGTAATCAAAAAAGATAACAATGGTTCGGGTAAATGTAAATATTTGGCACCAAGTAAGAAATGGTATGTCGGAGATTATCTATTTACAGTAGATAGTGCCCATGAAGAACCAAATATAGTAGATTGTGGATATGCAGAATATCCAGAACAACACAAATCATTTAATATTATAGCATTAGATAATGGACACATTGCGGCACAACCGAATAACAGAGTAATATTTTATGATAAGTCACTATCACCAGACGATATGAAGTTTCCAGATTATAAAGTTTCAACAAAAATTTATAGAGTTGAAAACGTAGGTAAGTGGTCACTAGGTGATGATGATAACTTCTTTTATAGTGAGAAAAAACAGAAAGGACTAGAAGACAATGAGTAGTGTCTTTAATAGAAGTGAGGTTGACTTTACAAAACAACCAATGTTCTTTGGTGAAGACCAGAACACCCAACGATATGATCAATTCAAATATCCAGTATTTGATAAACTAACACAACAACAATTAGGTTATTTCTGGCGACCAGAAGAAGTATCTCTACAAAAAGATAGAAACGATTTTCTTACATTAAGAGATGAACAGAAACATATCTTTACATCTAATCTTAGATATCAAACACTACTTGATTCTGTTCAAGGCAGAGGTCCTGCGATTGCATTTGTACCATTCTGTTCATTACCAGAACTAGAAGGTTGTATGATTGCATGGGATTTTATTGAAACAATTCATAGTAGATCATACACATACATTATCAAAAATGTATATTCAGATCCATCAGTTGTATTTGATGATATTCTTAAAGATAAACATATCTTAGAACGTGCCGAGGCAGTCACAAAGACATATGATGAACTCATTGAAGCAGGTCATCGATATGCATTAGACGGTGTTGGTTCAACAAAAGAACTCAAAAGAAAACTATGGTTGGCAATGACTAACGTTAATATCTTAGAAGGTCTAAGATTCTATGTATCATTTGCTTGTACTTTTGCTTTTGGTGAATTAAAACTCATGGAAGGTAGTGCTAAGATTGTTTCTTTTATTGCAAGAGATGAATCTTTACACTTACAAATATCTCAACGTATCATTAACAATTATAGAGAATATGAGAATGATAAAGAGATGTTAGAAGTTATTAAAGAAGAAGAACAGAGAGTGACTGATATGTATGCTGATGCTGTTCAACAAGAAAGAGATTGGGCAAACTATCTATTCAAAGATGGTTCAATGATCGGTCTAAACGATAAACTATTACATAACTTTGTAGAATTTATGGCAAACAAAAGAATGAAAGCAATTGGTTTGAAACCAATCTATGATCAACCACAAAATCAGAATCCATTACCTTGGACTGATCACTGGTTAAATAGTCGTTCACTACAAAACGCACCACAAGAAACAGAGATTGAATCTTATGTGATTGGTGGTGTGAAACAAGATGTGAAAGAAGATGCCTTTAAGGACTTTGATTTATAATGCCTAAGATACACCACGAATGTGAGGATTGTGGAAACGCATATATAGTAATAACCAAAGAGGATATTGATGTGCGTTTCTGCCCTCATTGTGGTGAAGTTCTAAACATTGAGGAAGAATACGAACAAGATGATGAATAGTTATGAAAACACAATCAGCGAAAGCAAAAGGTAGAAGACTTCAACAAGAGTTTCGAAGACTTCTCATAGAAAAATTAGATATTCATCCAGAAGACATTGAAAGTAGATCAATGGGTGCAGGTGGTGAAGACCTAATCATGGCACGTGCTGCCAGAGAAAAATTTCCATATTCAGTAGAAGCAAAGAATGTCGAAAAATTAAACTTATGGAAAGCATATGAACAGGCCGCAGAAAATTCTAAAAGTGTATATGAACCTATCGTTGTGACAAGAAAGAATAATAAAAGAGCATTAGTTATTATTGATGCTGAATACTTTGTCAATCTACACAAAAAAGATGAATAAAACTTTTCTAACTGGTGTAGATGAAACACACGAATACTTACTGAAGTGGTGGTATAGAAATATTACCAAACATAATCCAGACACACATATTACAATCTGTGATTTTGGTATGTCAGAGAAAGTAAAACAATGGGCAAAGAATAATGCTGATTGTTTTTTAGAGTATGAGAAACACCCTAAAAGTGCATGGTTTCATAAGACACAAGCATTGATTGATAGTGAATATGATTACACATGTTGGATCGATGTTGATTGTGAAGTATTAAAACCAATCGAAGATATTTTCAACTATTCACAAAAAGATAAAATAGGATTCACCGTTGATGTAGCAAGAGAGATACAACAACCTGGAACTTGGTGGGCAACTGGTGTTAATTTAATTAATGGTAAATCACAACTATTAAGTGATTGGCATAATATACTCAAAGAAGAAGAAGTTCGTGGCGACCAAGAGGCATTACATGAACTGATATCAAAATCACCAGAAAGATCAGATGAGATTATTACAATACCAATAGAATATCAATGGTTAAGATTACAAATAAACAGAGGCATGGACAGTCCTGATAAGAAAGTTTTACATTGGACTGGACCTGTTGGCAAGAGAGTAATACAAGAGGAGAGAATGAATGAAGACGATTTCAATTTTGACACCTAGTCGTAATCGACCAGAAAGATTAGATTCATTTGTTCGTTCAATATATGAAACAGCAGATCATCCAGAACGTATTGAAATATTAAATTATATTGATAATGATGACCCATCAATAAAAGAATATAAAGAGTTTGAAGATTCTTATGTAAGTGAGTTTTATGAATTATTAAATTTTAGAAATCTTTATGGACCACCGATGTCTGTTTCAAAGTCTTGGAATGAGATTGCAAGAATGTCGTTAGGTGACATACTGATTATGGGTAATGATGATTTAATATATCGAACTCAATATTGGGACACAACGTTAGAAACTGAATTAAGAAAATATCCAGATGATGTGTATTGTGCTTGGTTTGAAGATAAAATCAATGGACCAAAACATTGTGCGTTTCCTATTATCAGTCGAACATGGTTTGATGCATTAGGTTATTTCACACCTGGTGTATTTCATTTTGGATATAATGATACTTGGGTATATGATATTGCCAAGAAATGTGGTCGAACACATTTTATTAAAGATGTTGTTGTTGAACATTTACATTTCACTACAGGTAAATCACAAATGGATGATACATATGCAAGAAACAGAACACAAGAGAAAGGTAATCTCTATGCGAAAGACAAGATTATCTTTGAGAATACAGAACAAGACAGAGTGAAAGATGCTCAAAAATTATTAGACATAATTAAAAGAAGTTGGTAATGAAATATAATAGTTATGATATTGTTCCATTTTTAGCAACACCAATAGCTAATGCTTCGACAGATTTTCGTTTATCTGAAATGGAAATGAATACAATATTAAAAGAGTTTAGTCATAGACCTCATAAGACAACTGAAGGCACAAAGTTATCTGGCAGTAAAACAATATTAGAAAAACCAGAACTAAAAAGACTACATGATTTTATGGTTTCATCTGTTCAACATTATGTAAAACATGAATTAAAAATAGATGATGAATTTTATTTAACAACAAGTTGGGCAACTACTAATAGTAAAGGTGATAAACATCATCGACATAATCACCCAAATACATTATTAAGTGCTGTGTATTATGCGAATGCCGAAAGTGGTAATTTAAGTTTTTATTCACAAAGTAATGGTTTGTTTCCTAACTTTGATTTTTCGTTTAACATTTCAGAGTATAATCATTTTAATTCAAAGGGATGGACAATACCAGTAAAGACAGGTGACTTAGTTATATTTCCTGGTTGGTTATACCATGAATCAGAAATAAACGAGAATGATGGTTTAAGAGTAATTGTTGGTGCTAACTTTTTCGCAAGAGGCACTTACGGAACATATGATGATGTAGATTTATTGGAGATCAAATAATGAACGAAGAAAAGAAAAGTTTTGATGAATGGTGGAAAGAAGAAGAAGAGGCGATGAAAATAAGTTTAGAGGCATCAAAAAGATGGAAAGCAGAAAGACATGGTAAATCACCTGCCAAAGAATTAGTTGATCAAATTGAAGGCAGAGAAAAGAAAGATGAACCTAGAAAGTAAAGCAATTTGGTTAATATTTGATGCGTGGGCAAAACAACCACCACCATATCATGGTAGTTATGTTGACAATGTAAATGATTACTTTGCTCATAAGATAAATGAATACATGAAAGAAGTAAAACATAAATTCGTTGTTCTCAATACAGAGGAAAAGATTAAAAATGGATTACATAAAGCATTTAAAGATTATACTGTGATAGAACACAAAGACGTTCCAAACATTGCGAAAGGTTTCTCATCGATTGTTTATACAGGTTTTCATCACGGTCGATGCACAATAAACAGAAAACAGAGTGGTGCAAAAGATATGTACCATGACACACTAACGAATATCTATTTTAAAAAAGATTTATTATGTCTATTACCAGGAGATAGTTGGTTAGAAATGGATAAAATATCAGAACAATATGGAGAACTAATATGAAAGTAGGATTTGTAGGCATGGGCAATCTAGGTAGAGATGCCGCTGAAGTTATGTCTGAATATTATGATGTTATAGGTTATGACATTAGAAAAGTAAATACAACTGTTAAACTATCGAGTAGTTTACAACAAGCAGTAGATGATAGAGATATCGTATTTTGTGCTGTTCCAACACCACATGATTCTGATTATGACGGAAGATATCCAACAAGTCATTTACCACCAAAAGATTTTGATTATGATATTGTCATTAAGTGTATTAATGATATTGATTCATATGTAAAACCAGGAACACCTATTGTTTTAATATCAACTTGTTTACCTGGTACTGTTCGAAAAAATATTGCACCATTAGTAAGAAAAGGTCAGTTCATTTATAATCCATATCTGATTGCTCAAACGACAGTCAAATGGGATATGAAGAATCCAGAAATGATTATTGTTGGTACTGAAGATGGTTCAACAACTGGTCTTGCAAAAACATTAATTGATTTTTACAAACCAATCTGTGAGAAAGAACCAAGAGTAGAAATAGGTACTTGGGATGAGGCAGAGGCAATAAAAATATTCTATAATACTTTCATTACAACTAAGTTATGTTTAGTGAATATGATACAAGACTGTGCCATGAAGATTGGTAATATCAATGTCGATATAGTCACTAACGCATTGAAAGATTCTACCATGAGAATTATGGGTCCAAGTTATATGAAAGCAGGTCTTGGTGATGGTGGTGGATGTCACCCACGAGATAATATTGCTTTGAGATGGTTGGCACAAGAATATAATTTTGGTTATGATATATTCGATTCGATTGTTCAAGTAAGAGAACTACAGGCAAAAGAAATGGCAAAGTTCATATGCGAACAAAATACGAACGAAGTAGTTATTCTAGGCACTGGTTTCAAACCGAAGACAGATCAATTACATGGGTCACCTTCTATACTTGTAGGTTATTATTGTGAATTAAATGGCAGGAAAGTGCATTATACCAACGATATAAAGAACGTGGAACCCGATTTAGAAGGTTCGAAGTATAATTACCTTCTAGGACACTTTGACGGGACCTACGATGATTATAACTATGCTTTAGACAGTACCATCATCGATCCATGGAGAACATTTTCTAACGAGTCCAGACCAGATTTAACGGTCATTCACTACGGAAATACAAGAAAAAAGTAATAAAATATTACGAATAGTTGGCACATTTTGTCGCAGCTATACATTTTTTGCTTGATTGTGTGGTAATACCTGTTAATATGGACACATGATTAAAAGTCAGAAATCAGTTCTTGCTAAAAAAGATGTATTGACTGATAACGCAAGAC
>MDSZ01188944.1_pt1 | contig 14833 bp, 10 predicted proteins | sample 811201 | NCBI WGS metagenome assembly MDSZ01 (sample SAMN05326647, study PRJNA326480) | marine metagenome | isolation source: seawater | place: Indian Ocean: North | collected 2010
CTCTGGCTGATGTTTGCGACGGCTTGATGATCATGGGTTACGCCTATCACTGGAGCGGCAGTTCTACGGCAGGCCCGGTCTCTCCCCTTACAGGCTGGGGCACCTACAACGTCACTTGGACCGTGAACGACTACTTGAACGAGACCGGAAACGACCGGAGTAAGATCATCCTCGGCTTGCCGTACTATGGCTACGAATGGCCAACTACCTCCGGCAGTGCCGGGGCATCCACCACCGGGAGCGGTGATGCCAAGATCTACTCTGAAGCCATAGCTCTGGCGGAGAGTTACGGCCCCTTGTGGAACGATGAATCCCAGACACCGTGGTACCGATACCAGGACGGAAACAACCACTGGCATCAGGGATGGTATGACGACAGTTTAAGTCTATCGTTGAAGTACGAGCTGGCCATTGATGAGGACCTTCTGGGAATCGGTATCTGGGCTCTGGGTTACGACGGAACCGAACCGGAGCTGTGGGGTGCTCTAGAGGATCACTTTGGTACGGACTTGAGTGTTAACTCTGAAGTAGAACTACAACCGAAAATACCGACTTTAAAAGTCATCTATCCTAACCCATCGAACATCCATGTGAACTTCGTCATCCAAATCCCCCAAGGTTTTCAGCTGGCAACAGCTTATATAAAGATCTTCGACGTTCTCGGGCGCTCAGTGGCTGAAATTCCACTGCCCGCAACGCCGTCCGCTGGAGGCGAACTCACAGTGACATGGAACGGGAAGACGTCAGCCGGGAGAATGGGTGCCACAGGAACTTACACGGCACTACTTTTTGTGGATGGACAGATCTGCTCTCAGAAGTTTATTCTATTAAAATAAAGATTAGATAACGAGTATAGTTTCTGAACGTAAATATATCTTCATCTGTCGGAACTTATTAACCCCCCAGAAGGGGCCTTCGTCAATTCGGCCTCACATTCACGGCTTTATCACCCTTCATGTCGAAATCCACATCGAATGCTACTCGCTGACCCGGCCGCAATCCTCGATCTTGAAGATCCACTCTCAAGCCCCGTGCATGGACAAAGTAATCCTCGCCGTCATCTCCTGTGATAAATCCGAACCCTTTGTATCTGTCGTATTCTTTTACTGTACCTTGTTTCATCGTACTATCCTCAATATTTCATCACAGCAAAATCCACCACATCACAGATAGAACTTAAAACGGGCACACCGCATTCTTCAAGTTTTTCACGACGGTGATGACCGCTGGTAACCAGCAGACAGTCAGCTCCGATTGCCTCCGCCACTTCATGATCGTGAACGGTATCACCAATGAAGAGAACTTCGTGAGGCCCGTAGTGCAGCTCGTTCATCCACGCTTTACCGATCTCGACTTTGCTGTGAGCGTAGTGATTATCCAGGCCCATTACCATTAGGAAGTAGTCGTTCAACCGATGATACGCCACCAGTTCGTTGAGTGTACTCTGCTTGTAGGCGGAGAGAAGCGACTGCGTAATCCCTGCTTCACGAACGGTCCTCAGCACCGCCTTAACTTCTTTCTGCAATGGTGCTTCATGTCGTCGTTCTTCATAGTAATCGATGAACTCCGTTCCAACAATCTCAAATGACTCTTTTTCAAAATCAAAACCCAACCTCACGTAGTAGTCAACAACTGGAAAATCGAACAGCTCCTGATATTGTCGAAGGGAAATGACCGGCATTTTCCGGCGAGAGAGAACGACGTTCATAATATCCACGCAGAGCCAGGCGTCGTCCAGCAGTGTACCGTTCCAGTCCCAGATGATGTGCTTATATCTTGTCGCTTCCATAAGGTTGAGATGTGAGTTTAATACTGTCCATTGACGCTTCACAGGTTAAATTCCATAAATTGATTCCTATGAAAAACTATATCCAGATCGCCGGAGTCCACGATATCGCCGATGCCGAAATTATAGTTTCTGCCGGTGCGGATGCCATCGGATTCCCTCTCCGCCTAGATATACACAACCCATATCTATCAGAATCATCTGCAAAGGAGATTATTCACTTTCTCAAAGATAAAGCGACTCCAGTATTGATCACATATCTTGACAAAGCTGATGAGATCATAGAGTTCTGCAGCTACTTGAGAGTGACGTGGGTGCAACTTCATGGCGATATTCCGACTAAAGAAATCGCTCGTATAAAAACGGCAGCACACCATTTATCTATCATCAAGAGTCTGGTGGTCCGGGAGGACAATCTCGTTCTTCTGGAAGAGGCTGTAGAGTACTTTTCACCTCATGTAGACGCTTTCATCACCGACACATACGATTCCGCCACCGGTGCCATGGGAGCAACGGGTCTCACTCACGATTGGACTGTCAGCCACAGATTGGTGGAACTGTCTGAGCGTCCTGTTATCCTGGCGGGCGGGCTACATGCCGGGAATGTATCCGAAGCAATTCGTGAAGTACAGCCTGCCGGAGTAGATGTACACACGGGTGTCAAGAACGGAGGGATGAGGAACGATCTCTCCAAAGTAAACGAATTTATCTCAAATGCTCAAAAAGCTTTTAATGAGGACTTAACATAATGAAAAAATTACTGCTTACTCTCTTATGCCCACTACTCCTAGCAGCCAGCGATACGCTTACCGTCGCTTTCTGGAATGTGGAGAACCTCTTTGATCTGGAGGATGATCCTCGAAAAAACGATGAGGAATTTGCCTTAGGTGGCAAAAAGGATGTGACACAGAAAATTTACGATCTGAAACTGGAACACTGTGCGGAAGTACTGGCTGACCTGGATGCAGACATAGTAGGACTATGCGAAGTTGAGAACCGCTTCGTTCTGGAAGAGCTGAATAAGGAGTTCACCGGTCGGAATTATAACATTGTTCATTACGAATCTCCTGACCGCAGAGGGATAGACTGCGCACTTTTGTATGATCCGGAGGTCCTGACAGTTCTGGATTCCAAAGCTATAGCTAATCGACTTTCCTCCGGAAAACTTACCCGTGATATTTTATATGCTATTTGTGAATTCGGCGGGGAAAAACTCCACATATTCGTTAACCACTGGCCCTCAAATTATGGCGGTAAAGAACAGGCGATCCCGAAGCGGGCTGAGACATCAATTCTGCTCAGAAAGCATATAATGGACATCTTAACTGGTGACCCGAGTGCAGAAATAGTGATCATAGGTGATATGAACGAAGAACCGTTGGATGATAACGTCCAGAGCCTGCTCTCCCGCAGGTCAGAAAATCCTGCTTTCCGACTACAAAACCTCATGATCCCATTCATCAGCAAGCCCAACGTGGGCACTTACGTTTACCGCGGAGAAGATGAGATTATCGATCAGATTATCGTCAGCCGGGGATTGATGCAGGAAGAAGGACTCATCGTAGTAGAAGGATCTACCGCAATACTCGACATGCCGAAGTACCGCCAACAGTCAGGTAACTACCGGCACTATCCGTATCGCTTCTGGGCGGGAAACAAGTTACTGGGAGGTTACTCCGATCACTTAGCAGTAAAAGTTTCCATTACAGCCCCGTAGCACTTCACAAACTAAAATCAGTTAACGGTGTAAAAAGGTAAAACCACGCCAGGGCTAAGATAATCTTTTCGAAGAAGTCACTTATTAGGTAAAAACAGGGATTGGCTTTTCATAATGAATTATTAAGCCGGGGTTATTTGACTAGAACCATTTTTCTGGTTCGCACAAAATCATTGCCTTCAAGTCGGTAGAAGTAGACTCCAGAACTCACTAACATACCTAAATCATTAACCCCATTCCAAATAAATTTGTTTTCCCCAATACTACTTAACCCGGAATAAAGCCTTTTTACTTGTACGCCGTTGATATCATAGATACTTAGATTTACATCAGTGGTTAATGGAGCATCATAGAAAATCGTGGTTTGAGAATTAAATGGATTCGGATAATTCCCCAGTGTAAAAGATTTGGGAATGAGTTCTTCGCTTCCGTCATCTCCAGAATTAGCTGTTTCGCTAAAAGTGAACCCTTCAATATTGTAACCTTCCTGGACAGTCATTAGTTTCAGGTATTGCGGTTCATCACCAATAATTACATCTGGGATAGTCATCGTTTCCCAAGCCCACCAGCCACCGGTATGTGGTACAGAAAAAACGCCTAAATTGGTTCCATTGAGTTCCAGGAAGAAAATCCCGCCGTCTACATTGCTGGATACCCTGACCAGTAAATCGTAAGTACCGGCAGTCACATCTTCTATGGTATAGCCGATCCACTCACCAACAGCGGTCCAGCCCACATTATAGGGTAGACCATTTTCATCGCCGTTAGCTTCAATATCAACACCATCATTTCTGTAGGACCAACCCCAATTATAACCACCGTTTCCAGTATTCATATAATCTACATCAGTGTAGGCAACATTTCGCGCACCAATATCATAATCAACCGCTGCGATTGTTCCCGGTATGGAATGAGCTGTTACAGGAACGGGTGATTCACCATATGTTGAGTCCATTAGTGCAGGAATAACACCCGGCCTGGATTCACAATTTTCTATAGCTAAGTTGATAGCCATACCAAACAGGGCAGCCTGGGCATATTCTGTACTTGGCTCGCTTCCGTTACCGTTCCAGTAATCAAGAATATCCTGATATTGAGGTGTAATAATGGCTGAAAGCGGGCTTGTTATTTTTTCCAGTTTTTTATGAGTCCACCAGTTCCACCCTATATCATTTGATTCGCAAAGTTGCATGACTTCATATCCCCAGTGATTTGAGTTCTCCCCTGTTTCACCCAACCAAAGTGGAATATTATAAGTATTGCTCATGTTAATTAAATATTGGATGGTGCCCTGCGTTACATCATTCCAGTATTTATGAAAGGAATAGGACATATTGTCATCCCACGGCGGCGTCAAGGAAGTGAAATCAGTACCATACCAATTCCCTTCAATAAAGAGAAGATGGTTTGTATCTACTTCCCGGATCGAATTGGTAATGTCAATGTACAACTCTCTTAAATCTTCGCTGCTGATTCCATCGGGTAATACAGGTTCGTTAATGAGATCATATCCACCGATTAGGGTCTCATCGGCATAATATTCAGCAATGGAATGCCAAATCTCAATGGTATGCTCTTTATATCCATCCTCAAGCCATAAGCGAGCCACACCATCACTGTCACTAATCTCGCCATTATTTTGTCCACCGGGAGCACAATGCATATCCAAAATAATATGCATGTTATAAGGTGCACACCATGACAAAAGTGAATCAATGATATCATACCCAAATTGATTTACTTCACCTGGTAATGGTGAAAATTGTTTGTAATGAAATGGGATTCGAATAGAATTAAATCCCCATTCTGCAATCTGATCAATATCCGCTTGTGCTACATAATTTTCATGATAAAGAACCCAAAATTCTGCTGCGAGATCAGCCCCAAGTAAAGCTTCAATTTTATTTTCGATCTCCGTGGGTGAACCATATCCTGGTATGTTGAGCATATAACCTTCTGGAACTAACCACCCGCCTAAACCCAAACCCTTTAAAATAACTGGACTACCTTCACCATCAACAATATTCCCGTTTTCGACATGTAAAAATCCCTGTGAAAAAAGAATATTTAAAAGAAAAATTGATCCAATAATTATTCGCATGCTGTACACTCCTTAAAACAGACAACCGACAGAGTCGTATCTGAATTACCAACTAATAAAGCCCTATCGTTATATGAACCTTCACCACATTCATCAGGCACAGATTCCCATCCTCCAGACCAAGTATCCGGATAATGCCCATTTCTGTACTTATAATTATAACTTGAATAAGGTGGCAAGGTTAAGGTTACCTCCCATACTGTTGTATCAGCCACAGGTTGCATCTGCAGGCCACCGGGCTGACCGGAGCTTATATTGCCGCCGGAAAGCCAGACACCCTCACCGCTTACTATCTCGTTTTTCATATCAACTTGAAATGTTACATTAACATTGGTTGAATTTTCACTTTTTTCAAAGACCCGGACATAATCCACTTTCATCTCCATTGGGAAAACAGAAGGATCAATTCCTTGAGCACCACCCCAATCACCACCAACTGCCAAGTTAAGTATAATGTATTGAGGTTTATTGAATGGCCACTTATCTTCATCACCATTACTGTCATTGTAAATAAAGAAATAGGGTTCATCATCCACTAGGTAGCGAATATAGGTGCTGTCCCACTCCAAAGAATAAACGTGGAAAGAATCAGTGGCGGTCGGAATTATTACCTGGCCGGATTTTTGAGTACCATTCACGTGGTTGTAATCAGTCGTGTGGATCGAAGCGTGAATATTCCCTTCATCAAAGCCCACGTGTTCCATAATATCGATTTCACCACAATGAGGCCATCCTACAGTAGATATATTAGATCCCAGCATCCAGATTGCAGGCCAGGAACCAATCCCCTTCGGTAGCTTGGCTCTGGTATCAAAACGGCCGTATGTCCACTCTCCTTTGCCAGCTGTATTCAAGCGGCCAGAGGTATAATCAGCCGTGTAGCTAGTACCCGTATAATCTGTGCCAAAAAACCCCGGTTCAATCAAGGCTCGGATGACCAAGTTGCCATCCTGAACAAACACATTCGTGTCACGGTCCGTGTAAGCCTGCAGTTCATTATTTACCCATCCGGGACGCCAAAGGAGCTTATTCCACTTTTGACCATCAATAGCATCACCGTCAAATTCGTCGTTCCAAACCAATCCCCAACCTTCCAGCGTATGATTATTTTCATCCGGAAGTTGGTTGGAATATATACTTTCTTCACAAACAGTGAGAAACATAAGAAAAACCACAGACAAGAATAGAGTCATTATTCCATGTATCATTTTAACACGATTTGTCAATTTGCATTATTATTTGAGTAATACCATCTTACCCACGCTGGTATGGTTACTCGTCCTAATTTGATACAAGTACAAGCCTGAACTTACGGGTCTGCCAAAGCTATCCGTCCCATCCCATGGTACAGTTTTATATCCAGCATCTTGTGTGGTATTTACAAGCCGGTTTATTTCTCTACCCGTCAAATCGCAGACCGTGAGTGTTACGTGGGTTTGTTCTGGTAAAAAGTAGCATAGGGTTGTAGCGGGATTGAATGGGTTGGGGTAATTATAGTGAAGATTATAAGTATTAGGTATCGTTTCAAGTTGAGATGAGAGTTCGGAAGAAGCTTCATAGACCCTGACGTAATCAACTTCCATCCGAACCGGGAATATACTATCATCAATACCCTGCTGGCCACCCCAGGTACCACCTATCGCAATATTTAAAAGAAGATGAAAACGCTGATCAAAAGGCCAGGTTGCATAATTCCCATCTTGATCATTCGCATAGGTAAAATAATGTACGTCATCCACATACCATTTGATATAATCTTCATCCCATTCCAGAGTGTAATCGTGAAAACCTGAAGTTGCACCATTTACATATATTGATCCTCCCGGTGGCGGTATACCGTTCCACCAGTTATAGACCTCCGTATGAGCAGTCCCGTGAATCACATTGGGATCAAAGCCAACATGTTCCATAATATCGATTTCACCGCTGTAGGGCCATCCGCCGTAGACCCAGTCGGTAGGAAGCATCCATATTGCAGGCCAAGTTCCCACACCACCGGGTAATTTTGCTCTTACTTCTATCCGTCCATACGTCCAGTCACCCTTGTCCCTTGTAACCATACGGGCGGAAGTATAGTTTGCTCCACCATAATTCTGAAGAAGCGCCTGTATAATCAACTTTCCATCTTCGATAAAAGAATTATTGGAATTACTGGTATAATATTGCTGTTCGTCATTTCCCCAGCCCCAATCACCGGTACCTATATCATAGCTCCATTTACTCATATCTATATCCGAAGAATCAAATTCATCGGACCATACCAAAACCCATTCAGTGTCTGGGGGATCATCATCTATAACTTCAAGATTAAGGTCATCGAACATGACATCGGATACAACACCACCCGCTTTGATCAACAGGTAGTAGGTTCCGGTCCCCGGGACCGTAAACACACCGGGTGGAGAACCCGGCATATACGCGTTTGAACCACACGAGCCGGCAAAATCCGTATCCCAGTTCCACGACGCGGATGCTCCACAGTGCCAGAAATGCTGTTCTACGATAATATCACCTACGCCGACGTCCACTCCTTGCTGGGGTTCATAATCAAGAATGGAAATTTCCACCCAGTTTTGATCACAGCCAACTCCCTTGAACAGGCCCGAAAGTTCATATACGTTGTTCTCTTCCAGATTGATTGCTTGATAAACACCGCCATTCCCCCAATTTGATGCCAAAATTCTTAATGCTTCACCACTCCCTCCGCTTGGACCATCATCTGTGTAATCAAGGTCAACTTCAACCTCACCATCAACTATCCAGATCGTCCAGGCAGAATCATCGCCGTCGAAGTTGCCGTTTACAAATGCATTTAAATAATTAAATGATATAAATACTAATGAAAGGATGGCACACTTCATATTGCTAGTCATCATTTTACGTATCATTTTAATAGAATTATTTTTTGTACTTCAATCCCATTCACGTTTTCAAGCATTGCAAAGTAGACGCCAGACGGCAGCTCTGTTCCATTATGATCCGTCCCATCCCAGGAGAGTTTATATTCACCTGTATTCAGGTCCCGATCTACAACTGTTGTAATATGTTGTCCTAAAACATTTACGACTGTTAATGTCACCGGACTAAAATCTTCAATTATGAACTGAAAAATAGTACGATTATTAAAAGGATTTGGATAAATCTGAAAGAGGTTATAATTGACTGGAGCAACAGATGAATTTGTTGATAGATTGGAATAAAACAAATCTAAGTCGTCGAAAAATACTGAGCCCGAATCATCATCTATTTGATTAAATATCATAGCGACATTAAAAGATACAACACCAGTGGGTGCTGTGCCGGAAACAGTTAAAGGGATCCACTGATCGGTAGGTGATGAACCCGTAATTGATGAAGATACAGGTTGCTCACCTAGTATATTCCAGTTCTCATCGAAAAATGTTAGTTCTAAATACGCACTGTTATCTCCGGAGATTGGATCATCAGATGCTGAATAAGCATATCCCGAAAAGGTGAATTCGTCTCCCTGGGAAGGGTTAAATGTTTGATAAACCGAAATACTATTTGTCGTTCCTGAGTTTTGTCCAAACAATTTTAGAGAGTGATTGCCATGTAACACAGGTTCAGTCACCACAGTATAATTAGTAAGGTTTTCAGGCCAAACTGACCAGTTCTCGATGTCTGATTCAAAACCGGGATTGTGTAATATATACTGTGTGTCATCATCTCCGTATCCTGTATCATCCGGAGTGGTCAGACAAAGGATCAAATATCCGTCATAAAAAACTACATTGTCATAGATGAAATCACAGTTATTCCCATAAAAAGTATGATTCGCTTTTTGCCATCTGTCTGTGTCCCAAGTTTCGAATTCATCTCCCCAGAGTAGGAAGAAATTGTTGTCTGTCCCATAATTGCCCGTTCCGGGAACATACATATAATACTTTACCCAATCATAGTAGGCATAAACAGGCAAGATATCCTCGTCAAATTCTCCCACCCACTCTTCATAGATCGGCTGCCATATATTCATCATAATCTTCTGATAGTGGTACAGCGAATCCACATAAAAGTTATCAATCCACCGGACCGACTGATCATCAATAAAAAAAGCAACATAATCTGGTGTCCATTCAAACGCGTAAGTATGGAAGTCTTCATGAGGATTAAAATCAACATCGATAAATTCTGGCAGGTCCCACTGGTTCTGGATAATCAGATTTGTCTGAGCCTTATCATCGTGGTTTCCCAGCCATTCCCAATCGATCTCATTCCAGTTTCCTGCTCCTCCGGACGTAAAATCGTGATAAGTGAAAAAAGATGATAATACACCGCTGCCCGCTACCGATTTCATTCGAACTTCAAAGCGTCCGTAACGATATGTATCATAGGTTCTTAATTCTCCACCTTTGTAATCTTTGCCATAGCCTGGACCTGAAAGAATCATGAGGATCAGAGAAAAAAATAACGTTCTCCACCAAAATTTTGAAGAAAGTCCGGGATTAATCATCCATTTCTCTGCCATAATCTAAACGATTATCTGTTGTCAGGATGGGGAATTGGGGTACTATAACCGGGTAGGGAACATTTTTTTGAGTTACAAACATGTCGATAGATGTTAGTTCAATTTTTTCAAATTCACTCATGTTTATTTCGATTTGATCTGAATAAAGGTTTTGAAGAGAATCCAGATAAGGATTTAAAACTGTTTCTATAAGATGGAGATAATCCTTACCGAAGTCTCCATAGACTCCTTTTGATCGAAGAAAATCATTCCGCCTTTGCCGAGCATAATAATAGTCTGCCCACATTTCCTCATTCAGTCGAACAGCAGTAACTGTTTCATACCCTAATTGAAAACATTCTTCTGTCACAAACCGGTCCTGAATCAAATCAACAATGGCAAGTTTAAACTGTCCTGGGAATTCCTGGTGACTGATTTTTTGCTTTCGGAATACAAGTGGATGAGTTTGTAAAGTTTTTTCAAAATCTTCAACAGTCCATATCTGCTCATTCACTCTGAAGAAAGGTGTGTGCTTTAAAGCATATGGAAATGGAGTGGTTGGAGCTAATTCTTGAATTTCTTGATCTTCCCAGATCATCAATTCCAATTGGTTTTCTTTTTCTTCTAAAGATTTTAAATAATAATCTGCGACATGATCAGCATAAGCAAAAAATATATCCTCATTAAAATCAACACGCTTTCCACGCATGATCTCCCCTACAAGTTCTTTGTAGATGGTTTTTGCTTCACTATCCGTAAGACGTTCTTCCACATCTTTCCACCGCTGATTGGTTTCTCTTTCCGTAATGACAGGTCTGTCTATCCACCCCATCACTTTCATAAGAAGAAAAGAACCATCCCCAGTCTTGACAGGACCTAACACTTGATTTGGTGTAAGGTTATCGTTGAATAATAGATCGTGGATGATAGGATCTTCACGATCAAACCAACCGACTTGTTGTCGTGGAAGACTGTCTATTCCACTAAATGCTTCATATATTTCTTCAAAAAACAACCCATCCTCCAAAGCTTGGCCAACTTTATCGGCGATATGTGGATTCGGAAGGGTGTAAAATGCTACGTCTATAGTCCTCCCGGCTAATTTGTAAGCTTTCTTAAGTTGGTTTATATCTAGCTGAACTTTATTATAAGCTTGGTCATAATAGTACCATTGCCGCATGGCTTGTTCCTTCCTCCCCTGTAAAAAGGCTTGGAAGCCTGCAATGGAATTAAGTTGGCTATTCTGTGCTTCTTCCAAAGCAAGCAATTTTTCTGCAATAAGGGAATTGAGGATAATTTTCTTGTGAACATAAAGATCCCCACGACAATAGTCAGGTCGAATAGTGTATTCAGCCCGTCGAATAAAATCTTGAACAGTGATCAGATGATCTCCAATCCGAGCGAGAATTGCATTCTTAGGAAGTTCCTCGCCCCGTATTTCACAGGCGAACAAGCCGAGAGTAAGAATATAGATCAGGAGTTGTTTTTTACAACGCAAAAAAAGAATCAGAATGTCATCCCGACCGTGTAGGCATGAACATTCCCCAAGATCCCCATAGTCTTGTAGGCATAATCGATAGTTATGGAATGATTGCCCATGAAGAAGAGTTTGATTCCTCCTCCGCCAGTTATACCATATTCGGTCTTGTTCATGAAAAGTGCTTTATAGCCACCACGCAGGTAAAATTTGCCTGCTCCGGGTATATGCATTTCATATTGTGTTCCTACATTGACAGACTCCATATTGTTGTTGGGGTGGAGAGCGTCAGCAGCAATGATCAGGTTATGATATGTAGATACAATAGGTTTGACAGCAACCCCAATTCTGAACAGTAAAGGCAATTCCCAGGCTTGAGTCCGAAACTGTCCTGGTACATCACCATAGTTTCCATTTTCGTAAAGGGAAATATCAATGGGATTCAACAAATCAATTCCATCGTATCTCATCCGGGTACCATAGTTCGAGATACTCATTCCAATGGTCATTCCATCCTTTTGTTCGCCTGTCACGGAGAAAAAATGAGTATTAACAATTACACCCAAATCCATAGCAACGGCATTAGCATTGCAGCGCCAGATATTTGAATGAATAAGTTTGCCTGAAACACCAAAAGAAAACCAAGGGACAAGTTTCCGGGCAAAGGATACGCTGGCAGCTAAATCATTGGCCGTGAATTTTTCCCCAGTACCATCCTGATACTCGAGGGTAGTCACATCCATTTCACCATAATCGACCTGAGTAAGTCCGAGAGCTAACGTTCCAATAGAAGGAACCTTAATAGCTGCTCCAGCAAATAGAGTATTTATATTTATTACCCACGGTTGAATGACAAATAGAGCTTCACTTTGTTGGATGGAGGCAAGCCCGGCAGGGTTCCAGTAAATAGACGATAAGTCATTTGCTACACCAACATAGGCTTCACCCATAGCACTGGCGGCGCTTCCAATTCCGATTTCCAGAAAGTTGGCAGCTGTGGTACCATATCGATTGATTTCCTGTGAAAACCCTAGAGTAACTGCTAATAACACAATCATTAACAGCTTTTGTATTTGTTTCATGGCTTATTCTCTCGTACTTATTTAATTACAGCAAATTTCCCAAGTTTTTCATCTCCAGTCACCTGTGATTCAACATGATAAAGGTACATACCGGCAGCAATCTCTAATCCTTCCCTTGTAAGCATATCCCAATGAACGATCCCATTATCTGGTTCATTTTCCACAATGATTTTATCTACCAAGACGCCGCTGATTGTAAATATCTTGATGGTACAAGTAGCAGGGATATGCGTAAAGAGTAGACGCCGTCGTTGATTCAAGAAGGGATTCGATAAAGCTGGCTCCATCAAGTTCGTCATTACATAAGGATTGGGTACTACTTTGATATTCTTCATATCACTGCTCAGATCACCAGTGTCCAAGGAATCATCCGACGACACAGTAAACCTTATCGTATCTGACTCAAAAAATGGACGATCCCAATCAACCTGATACACATCCCCACTCAGCGGGTATGTTGCATCGGTTGCTAGTTGAAAATCAATGATAAATGCAGTAGCTCGCCAACGATTACCAGCTGGAGCTCCTACAAAAATTCTATCCTCAAATAGATCAAAAGTATCATTATTATTCATGTCTTGGGCGATAACATCCATAAGTTCATATTGCCCTGAGATAGAATCAACAAAGAACATATTCTGTACATAAAAATTGATAGCAGGATTAGCGATTTTATCAGAACCAATTGATGAGCCATTTTCATCCCTTACTGTACCAGTAGAGGCTATACCAACATAGGCTGAATCATTGTCCGTAAATACAATTTGATATTTCCAAGGCATCTTGGGGCCTTCACTAATGGAAGGCGTTATTCTCATGATCCCATTGCCTACCAGCCATCCCGATTCTGAATAATTATAATCAGCAGTTTCTACTGCGGGATCAATTATTACCTGAATACCATCGAACACATCACTGGAAATTTCCTCTTCCACATTTAATGTCCAGTAATCAAGCGAATCCCTGAATAACAGATGATTACCTATAAACTTGGTGGAATCCTCTTCATATACTAATATAGTACTATCAGATACATCGTATACACTAAACTTGTTTGTCGCGTACAAAATCCCGTTATCGTATCCAGAGACTTGACCCAAGGTATCTATACCAAAAGTCATCATGTATTCATGTCCTGGTTTAAGACTTCCTCTAGCTAAGATTTCCGGTTGAACCGTACCAGTCCCGATTAAATTAGGATTTTCTTCTGTACTGATTTCTGGCGGAATATAGCCTGCCGCAGGCTGATGAGGTATTACAATTGCCACATTTTTTCCTATAGATTCAACATTTTCAGCCTCATCTAACTGAATTACAACATTATTTTCAGAAGGAGAAATTCCAGGACCTATATCTGGGGCACCATAATCATAAGCTACCACCGCATAATAATACGTTCTGCCATTTTGGACAGTATTATCTCGAAACACATGAGTAATCCCTGTATCATAACCTAAGTTATATGCCATTCCGTTTACGAGACCAAAATCCGTAAAACCACTTATGTCATCTATTAGGTCACACTGAAATATCGGAAGCATGAACGTAGGTGTTCCATAGCCATCGGTAATCACTTCTGCATCTGACATGTACCTATCAGTTGCACGGTAAACCTTATAACCTTCAAAGTCATTTACATTTCCGACAAAAGGGTCTCGGGTCCGGGTATCAGCGATGTCATCCCAGGTGAGAATTACTTCGCCATCTCCGGCTGTGGCTGTTAATGTGGGCATTTTCGGCGGTTGTGCGAACCGATAATCCTTTTCATAAATCACCTGGACAATCCGTTTCAATTCGTACAGAGCTGGAGCTGAATGTTCATCTGATTCTAAGCCAGCAAGGGGATCATAGGAGTGAAGTTCTGACATGGAAATGCGTTCCACTCTTCCTTGGTAAAGCGGGAACGAGGCGGAAGCAAATACCTCTACTAGATTGGATACAATATCTAGATATTCTTCCAGTGAATCAACACTTATCACTTCCCACATTGCCTGGTCATTTTTGAACCACTGAGTTGTATTGGAAGGGGCGTGGCTAGGGATAGGGTACATTCGAAAAGCAGTCAAGCCGATCATATCTGATTCAGAAACATCAGTCTCATTAAAATTAGGTTCACATCCAACACCTTCTAGATAATCGGGCATATGGTTACATTCACCTTCATCCGGTCCTTCATAATTTAATTCACCCGGGGCAACACCGTCC
>MDSZ01260166.1_pt1 | contig 14833 bp, 10 predicted proteins | sample 811201 | NCBI WGS metagenome assembly MDSZ01 (sample SAMN05326647, study PRJNA326480) | marine metagenome | isolation source: seawater | place: Indian Ocean: North | collected 2010
ACCAAGACGAGCACATACTGCGTGGTAACGAAGAGAATGAGAATACGTTCGTGTCAGCGATTGGAACTCCGCGCGAAAAAGAAAGAGCTGCTCAAAAGAGAAATTCCTCTCCGTGCTTAATAAATTGATCGAATTACCTGGAACACAGTCACAAACTTCCCGAGCGTGTCCAAATCGTCGATCGTCGTTGCAACTTTTTCCTTGTACACTTTGGCGTTTCCTTCGACGAGACTCGGTTGCTCCTCGTAATTGTTCGGCACTAAATCAACCACCACCTGTTTTTTGGACGTCGTCGACATCTTTTTCTCTCGCTCGTTCTTTCTGCCTCAACGCACTTGGAGCTGCTGCTGGTTTAAAAAGGGGTAAAATATGGATCGTATGTATGGATGGACTCTCCGATCCAATTTTTTAAATCGGAGATCAGGAATTAAACGGCTCAATTAAACGGCGTCGTTGATTCGTGCGTCCAAAAAATCGAAAACCCGCGATGATTTCTCGACGTCTTGGCCCAACAACAACAACAACAACAACCGAGTTTAAAAAGAACCCGCCGCGAATGTTTCTTCTTCCGCAAAATCGTCGTTGTCGCAATGCGCGCGTTGTTATAAATAATGGAGTCAAAAAGAGAAAGGACCAATTAAAATAATAAAAAAATCTTTAGGCCATCTTTTAAACCAAAACAAAAATTCGGAAATTTCAGAAACTTCGTTGTTAGGGTTTCATATTTCAAGTTTTTAAAGTCGACCATCTTTTAAACTAAACCGTCCAAAATTTCTGAAACTGTTATAAACCCTAAACACTGAACAAACCCTAAACTTTATTCATCTACCCTAACGTCGTCATGAATTGTGTCTAAATCCACATCCATCGCGTCAAATCGATTCATTGGTCATCAAGCTATCGTTTTAAACCGAATTCACGGATTTTTAACATATATCGTCGCGCTCGTGCGAAGTTATAGAAATCTGACGATTTTCTAGAATTCCAGACCGGTGTTTCTGAAATGTCTTTGGAATTCCGGAAACGGTGAATTTTTAGGGTTGCACAAAATTTAAGGTTTTTTCGGAATTTCAGAAAATCTATTTGGTTTAAAAGATGGCCTCAGTACTACCCCGTTTGGAAGTCAAAATATATTCTGGCACAGACAACTTTCAGACAACAAAAAGACAAATTGAACTACATATGTATATATATCCTCCAAAAGAAAAACATGAACAACGGAGAAGGCGGGCACTTTTCGTCGTCGTCGTCGTTTGGAGGGCGAGGCAATCGAGGAGGTCGAGGTCGAGGTCGAGGTCGAGGTCGAGGCGGCGGACGCGCCGCCGACGGAAGCAGAGGAAGAAATCAACGGAAATCGTCATCGCAATCACCGACGGCGGCGAATGGAGGGAAGAAACTGAAATCGATTAAAAACCAAATGCGAGACGTGCGGCGGCTCCTCTCTAAAGCTCAAAACATGCCGCAGAAATTGCGAGAGGAAAAGGAACGAGAGCTGAAAGATTTAGAGAAGGCGCAGAAGGAAAATCTGCGCGCGGAGAAGGAACGGAAATACGCGAAGAAGTACCATCGAGTGAAATTCTTCGAGAGAATTAAACTCACGCGAAAGATGGAGAAGATTAGGAAAATTGACGAGAACGAACGAACGGAGGAACAAAAACAACGATTGAAATCGTTAGAGCAAGATTTAGAATATGTGATGCATTTTCCAAAACACAGAAAATACGTCTCCTTGTTTAACGACGACGAGGACGACGAAGACGCGAAGACGCACAAAAATCGGAGACGAGAACGGTTTCGCAAAGAGATAAAGGAGATTTTGAAAGCGAAAGCAGAGTTGGGAGATGCCAACGAAGGTATGGTGGATGGTAAAGACATCGATGATAATGACGAGATGGTAAAGAACAAATCGACCGATTTGGCCGGGGATGACTTCTTCTTGGGCTCCGACGAGGACGACGAGGACGGGGAGGACGATAAAAATAGAAGTAACAATAATAATAATAATAATAATAATAATAATAATAATAATAATAATAATAATAATAGTAGCAGCAGCAGCAGCAGTAGCAGTTCATCGTCGTCGTCAGATTCGGATTCAGAGAGTGATGACGATGGAGACCGTAAGAATAAAGTAGACGAGAAACCATCCAAGAAAGCAGAAATACCAGTAACGCGCGAACCAATATACATTCCACTACCGAAAGCAAAACAAAAAGCTACAGAGGAGAGAAAGCGCCCGGCGAATGCGCCTTTACGGACGCGTGCAGAAGGTGGTAGAAAACGAAGGAAAAAGAAATAGTACGCACTACCGTTACTTCATATATCACGCTACACATATAGCTATAGCTAATACTACTTATAATATATCCATGTCTATATATCTGTGCATCTATCTACTACAACGACGTTATTCGCCTTCGCTCGCTTTCCAGACTGCCATCGAGTGAATACTCGCTCCGGCTTGTTCCCAATCGTTCGCATTGAAAGAAATTTTGATACCAAGCATTTCGTACACGATGAAAATTTGTACGCCAGTGCCACCTTTACTCGTCGGCTCGCCTAGTTTACTGACCACGTCCTTCGCCGCGTCCTTCGCGAAATCGATATCGAAAGGTGGCACTATTCTCTGGCCTCGTGGAAAAGGTGTAAAATCAGTGTACTTCGTTTCGTTGTATAGATGAATGCAATCGACGGTCTCGTTTAAAAACTCCAAACTGAGACCTATGTCGTTGTAATTTTCGTACGTAATCTCTCCGTTTTGAAACTCTTTCGTTGACGTTGGAGTCGTTCTCTCTGATCCTCTCAACTGCGTAACGGTTTGTTTGATATCTTTTGATGCTTTCGATTTTCCTAAGAGAAAAGACACGGTCGCGTTGGTGTCGGTATCGTGAGTTACATTCTCATTCGGTGCAACGTCGAGTCCACCGTCGTGACTGATATTATTTGAAGCTGCTTTGTTTGGATCCGTCATGGCATGGTATTTTGACCCGTGCGAGGACTGAGAAGCGAAAGTTTTCTTCGACTTCTTTTTTCCAATTTCGGATTTTCCCTTCAAAATGTCTTCATAAAAAAATGCGCGGGGAGGATGTCATCAAACACTTCTTCGTCTTCCCAAACGAATGCCGCCCCTTCGCCACTCGACGCGGACATTGTCCTGGTCGATGGACGGAAATTTCGAAAGCAGAGCGTCCAAATGTCGCCGGAATCTTCCAAAGATAAAAAAGAAGCCAAAGCGAACGCGTTGACGTTTTCTCAAGACGATGGAGGATGGAGAAATGACGCCGCCTTGCGAGTGCAAGAGGAAGATGGTAAAGACAAATAAAATAAATAATGGTACCTATATATAGAGTGACCGTGATATAATATACTACATTACAAGAGCTGATCGGCTTTCTTCGTCGGGTCGTTCGATAATTTCTTCCACGCGTTCATGTTCAATAACGTCGGGAACAGGACCATGGAATACGCGAGGAGTAGCGATGGTTCGAACGGAAAGTCGACGAAGAGAGATCCCCATTTAACAGCGGCGGAGACTAAGGTAGAAACTACTAAGAGCTTGAGGAGGAGAAAAGCATCCGTCTCGAGGAAAGATGTGGAAGAGGGTGGTTGTAAAGCCCTCGAGCCAGTGAGGACGCTCACTGCATCGTCTTCATCGCCACCGTTGGAAGAGATACCTAACCGTTTGCCTTCTTGGTACATACGGAAAGCCGCGATACCCAAGGTGGCATTGCCGAGACACGTTAAACCGGCTTGTAGAGCGACCACAGAGTTGAGGGTAGGGGAGTTGTAAAAGACGTGGAACGTGCACGCGGCTAAGCCAGAAGCGTGGGAGGTGACCATGCCCCAAGTCATACCTTTGTAACTCGGGCGTTTCTTTACGTCCGCGTAGTTCCAGATCAAAGACATAGCGACGAGCCACTCAATCAATGAAGAGGTGTGAATGACCCAAGTTGGTAACGACAAGGCGTTATCTGGTTCGCCATGTTTGGCGGAGGCGATGAGGGAGGAGACGACACTACCATCGGCGACATCCACGATGGAATCCTTCGTCGCCGCGATGGCATCTGGAGATGACGAAGAGACGAGTGCAGCGGCACCGACGACGAGTAACGTTAATCCTGCTAACGCAAACGTGCTGTTGATGTTAACGTTGCTATCGTCGTCATTCTTAGTACTCGTATCCACAATTCTCCCGTCGCTATTTTTGCCATAGCTACTAACACTACTACAAGCCATCGTTTCTGTTCCACCCGACGTCCCCTGCCCTGCCCTTTCTTGCTCTTCTTTTGCATCTCTCTCAGCATCCCTCAGCCCTTCTCTCATTCCCAATACGATCAACAAATTCGTAATCGTCAACAAACTCTCCGCGCTGCCGTGCAACCAATCAACGTTGGCTAAAATATCCGAGTAATGTACTTTGGCGTAAATCCCGGCCGGTATCGTCGCGAAGACGAAAACCAACAAGAATTTAAAGCCAAACAGAGCTCGTTTCGGAAATGCCGTCTCTGGTTTCCCTAAGAAGAAGAGGAAAAATAGGTACGGGAACAGCGACGCCGCAAACAGGTTAGCCTCTAAAGTCGTGTATTCAGCGTCCGTCACCCCCCACGGGTCCACAAAGGCTTCGGGTTTCGTGCTCAGTCTTCTAGAACTCCGAGTAAAAAATCCAGCGAGCACGCGGCCATTCTTTGTCGTTGTTTTTCTTCCGTGCTCTCTCTCGAACGCTCCCGAAGAGACGCCCGCGCGCGCCTTTAAACCTCCGGGTGTTGTCGATGTTTTTCTTCCTTTCGTTCCTAATCCAATCGGGCTTTTCGATAACACACGGCACCGAACGTCAACGCGTAAAGGTAACGATGCAGACATTTGTTAAGCGCGCGCGGAGATGTGAACGCGTTGTTTTAACGACGACGACGACGACGACGACGACGGTTCTTTTCGACCGTCCGCGAAGTGAACGGGTCGTTCTTCTTCGCGTTCTTTAAATGCGGACGAGATGGTCCAGTTTTCGTCGTCATAAAATCGACCCGATTAATTTAGTATCGTCACAACGCGCGTCTTTCGTAACTTTGACCACGGCGGGGATTTTCTACGCCACGTGTGGAGAAGTATCGACACCCCGCGGCGTTCGCTTTAATCTCGCAGAAATGAGAGTCTTCTCGTCTGCCTCGACGTCGATGTCGTCTTTATCGGTGGTAGCGACGATGTCTTCCATCAGATCGAGACCTTCTGCGGCAAAAGCAACGCACCTTCGATCGTCGCCGAGATTTGATGATGATGCGAGCAACAACAACAACACCAAGTTTAGGACGAATGCAACTCGAACGACAACTTTCCGCGTGTGGGCATCTGAATCCGACGACGACGATGATGCGGTGCGAGAATTCGAAACTTTAAAAGAGCTCGAAAAAGATATGCTCGCGTTTCAACAGCAAGACTTGTCCAACCCAGAGAAACAGAAACAACGAGAAAAAGATATGCAAAAGAAACAAGGCGTGGACGCGTTTAAGGAAGCCATCGACCAATTTCTGTTGTACGATTTTTTCGTCATTTTATTCATATTAGCGTGGTTAGTGTTTGGTGTCGGCGTGCGATTAGGAGTGTATAAGCAAGGGTTGAGTTACGACGAACCCGTGTTAGGGACATGGTTATTTTTGTGGCCGTTTTTGTTTCAGCCGTTATTGGGCGTCCACATGCTGGCGACGTTGGTTTCTCCGTTGATTGGGAAGCTGAAGGAGAAAGGCATACTGGGAGAAGATGCTTGGCAATGATTCTACCTATATTTAATTTATCCATACTTGTGCACGCGGCGCTTCTATAGTAAACCATTACTTTTTGATTAGCTCAAATGGACCATATAAATCATCTCTTCCGGCCAACTTTAAGAATCCTCGCGCGTTTTCGACTAAATCTTTTCCCGCGCCGTATAGACTTCCACCTATCAACAAGCATAACCTCTCGTCACCATACGCTTGGCGCATAGTTTTGACTCTTTCCATGGTCATACCACCACCCGGAGTGAGTACAATTGAAGGCATGTTTTCTAAATCACCTCTCTCGCATCCGGATTTGATGCCTAAACACTCGTCTTTGCTAAAGCCGAATCGTCCGCCAAACGTTGGGAAGATGGTCATATCGCAACCAGCGATTCTTGGCAGGACGCCGAGTAAAATTTCGTGTGCGAATCCTCGGACGGAGTTACGCGTGCCGCCGCCGAGCATGCTGCCGAGAATCGCGGGGTGCGATATAATCGGCAATTTGAACGAATCGTGAGCCGCGAGTTCACGACAGGTATCTAAGCCGGTGATGCCTGGAATCATTAAAACAGCACCAGCGCCTAAATCACGGGCAGTAAATGCTCTCTGAATGATCAAATGTGCCGGAGCATTTAAACAAGGTGCATAAACGCATCTCCTTCCAGTAATCACGTTAGCTCTTCTCACCGCATCGGAACATTTCCTCACCCGTTCTTCAAATGGCGCGTACGGTTGGTCGGCCAAGCCATGATCGTCTTTGATAATATCTATTCCACCGAGTGCAAATTTATATGCAAACTCCGCTAATTCATCCGCCGAAGATCCCATCGGTTTCAACGCAGTCATTAAAAGTGGGCCTTTTTTAACGCCGAGAATTCTTCGCAATCCAACGGCGCCGAAGCGTGGACCCGGATAATCTTTCAAGATATAGTGCGGCAATTTGATGTCTACCACCATTACGTCTTCTTTGATTGATGTGTTGCCGAATATCACGTTTATAAGTTGCGTCAACTCGTCTCCAGCGCAATCTGCGTGGTAAGAAACAGTCGCCTCAAACGCTTTCTTATTCTTATCGACATGGTTCTTGGAAGGGCAATACATGCGACTTTTCAGGCATTTCGATGCTTCGCTTAACTTTTCGCATCTCCCCACAACGTGCTCACGAATCCACGTGCCTTCAGGAACGAGAGCCTCTGGAAGTTCGACCGTCTGTTCTAAACATATCTCTAGCACAATTTTCTTCGCGGCATCTTCATCTTCAGCGAGTAATAAATACTTCACTTCAAATCGATCGCTCTCTGACGACGAAGACGATACAGATGGCGCGATAGTCGAAGAAGACGATCGTAAATTATCCAAAACCGGCCTTTCCTTTATCCTTAACTTATCGCTCAAAGCGATATTTTTCAACTGCTTCGGCGAAGCCATGAACATATCTTCAAATGTCACCGGTATTGGAGGCGCATCTGGTTTATTCTCTAAAGTGTGATAAGCGTTTCCAGCGCTAATGTTCTCTCTCACTGGTGTATTATGTGGCGTCTGTCCGATGTTCTTCAAGGCTGCCGGGCTCGCAAGGAACATATCCTCGAAAAAGTTTGAGCGAGAGTGCTTCAACGCCGAAGCCGAAAGACCATCGTCATCATACGGATTTATGTCGTCATAAATCACTCTGGCAATCGATGGCATCGGAGACGATAACGGCGACATCTCTCTCGTTTTCTTCAACTCAGCCGGAGACGCCGAAAACATCGCCGCGAAGCGAGAGACAGCTTGCGTAGCGCCGTCGTCGTCCTCCTCTTTTGGATATTCCTTTTTTCTTGACGACAACGACGACGACAATGAAAGCTTCTTCAGCGACGACGGCGACGCAGCGAACATGTCGTTGAATCGCGTCTCGAGATGTTTCATCGCATCGTTATTGTGTTGAGCGTGCATTGCGTGAGATGTTTTCTTCTTATCTCGTTATCGAGCGCGAAATTTTGTGCGGCATGTCTTCTCTGCGAAAAGTTCCTTCAATTTTGCTCATTATATTGTTTCTAATATTACATGTATTTGCTTTTTGTGTCAAATGTCTATTGTATAAACGTACACCTCCTCTTCTTGCCATCCTACTTCGCTTGTCGATCTTCATTCTCTCTTTCTTTCTATGAGGTAAACGTCCAACCCGCGTTCAAATTCTCGCATGAAGATAGACTCTGCGTTTTTGCCTTCCTCATCTAAGTCGTTCCAAAAACTACCGTTGCTTGGAGATTTGTGCACTAATTCACCTCTCTCCGAGCGACAGGCGCAAATGGCCGTAGATGCTGCTTTCGCGACTAGTTTTTCCGCGTCGGACATGCGAGTGGGTATGGAACGCGACATGATAGCGGCGATGTCCGCCGGCGGAATATCCATCTTAGCTGCTCTTTTGAGGAGCATCGTGCTGACTTTCAACACTCTCTCGGAACTGGGGCGGAGTTCGATATCGTTGTCGCGGAGGTATTCGATATCCTCTTCTGCGTCGAGGGTTTCAATGTAGTCTTTCGTGGATTCTGAAAAGGGTTGCTTCGCTTGCGGCCAAAACTCCCATTCGAAGCAAACGTCCTCGAGCGTGTGCGGGAGCGCATAGCCGTGATCGATTGGAATCAAGGATACAATTTGGCCCGTGTGTTCGTCCTTTTTGACGAGAATGTTTCCAGCGTTTCGATCCGTGTTTGCCAAGCGAATGTCCAGAACTGCAATTTTGTGCACTTCTTCCAAAGGGAACAAACTTGGCCCAAACTCCTCGGCCTCGGCATCAGCCTTGATAAACTCTTGAATTGAACCCAGTTTACCGCTTTTTTCGTTCTCTCTTTGAATAATATCGTCGTCGTCGCCGCTGAAAAAGACGCTCTGTTCACTCAAATTTGCCAAGGATGTGACTGGGACGCCAGAAAAGCCGTCATGGTCGAGTAAATACGCGGCGACCTCTCGCGCCGCGCCTTCACCCACACGGGTACCTTTTCGCATGCCTTCACCTGGGGAGCTTTGAATAGCCGTCTCGGTGTTGCTTGCGTTATTTAAGTCGTTTGTGCACGAATTTCCTCTCGGATTGTTCTTCGCGAGTGGTTCTTCATCTGCTGGTTTAAATACCGCCACAGTTTCGCCGACAGTAGACTTCAAAAAGTACGCGCCGCCAGTACCGCCCGAGGATAACATTGGGTGAACGCCTGCTAGTAACCCTTCTCTGGCCATGTCAAAACTCCCAATCGGGGTAATCGGTTGTTCAGGTGGAGAAATTGAGTCGATGGGGGAGTTTGACGATCGTAAACTGTGTGATCGCATGTATGAGCCACTCTGTTGATGCGTTTGATGGAATTGATCGACCGAGGAACCAAAGTGGTTATTTCCATTGTAAGTTCCCCAGGATAATCGTGGCGATTTTTGGTGGCTGCCGTTTCGACTGCTACCGCCACCACTGTTGTAACTGTTATTGCTAATGTTAATTGATTTTGAGATAGATTCGTATCCGCTTCCGTACGAACGCGACTGCCCGTTGTTATTCTTGTTGCGCACGCCCCGAGGAATGTTCATCGCGCCGTCGACGCTTTGACGAATAGGAACGTGAGGTCTGAGCTCCAACGTCGCACCCGCGCGAACGCCATATTTCGATAGCGGACCATCTTTCAAAGCTTTCGCGCCGTAAAACAAATCCAACTGATTTTCTCCCTCCCCAGTTCGCGCGTTTAAAGAAGAACTCAGCGCGGAAATTTTGCATCTCAAACTCTCCGCGGTTTCGTCTGCTTTCACGTTCAACTCGATGTCACGCGATCCATGCATCTTCACGGTAACATTTTGCGCCTCTTTTTTCACGTAGAAATGTAACGTCGTGTTGTGCGTCACATTCTCGTCCATCAATCGTCTAGAATCAGACAATTCTCTTCCTTTCAAAAGAACAACCGACTCCAACTCTTCGTCTTCATTCACGGGCGCTAACTTACTGTTACTCATCGCAGTCGTATTCGGTGGAGAAGTCGAGTTCTTACCTCCATTCGTAATCATTTTGTTTCTATTCTGCATCATTTTCATCTTTTCTAACGTATTCGCTTCTTCAACGTACCTCTTTAAATCCCCGATGGTTTTCGTTTCGTCCAAAGGCAACCAAAAGTCTCTTTCGATGACATTTCCGGTCGCGTTGTCCACCCCAACTGCGGCTTTGATGTGGATGTACGACAAATCCGACAGTTTTACCATCAATTTTCTATATTCTTTTGGGTCGTTGAACGTATTGTTTTCTTCTTCCACATTGTTTTCATTGCTTTGTTTTTCTTTCTGCGCCGCATTGCGCAGCACATCTGCTGGCAATACCAAATTCACTTCGTCTTCGCCATTGTCATCGTCGTCGTCGTTGTTGGTGTTATTACTATTACTAAATCTGGATTTAATGGTAGTGTATGTCTTCTCCGGTACTCTCTTAATCCCTTCCGCTTTCGCTTTCAACGTCATGCTCGTCACGATACCTCGTCCTCGCATCACGTCGATCGGTTCGTTGTTCCCGGTGGCCAACATGACTTTAATATCTGGTTTTTCGAGGCGTTTCGAAAGCGACCGAGGCGTCATCAACTCCTCCGAGCATCTGTCTTCATCGGCGTTGGTATTCAGACCTGTCCTTGGCGTCATCGGCAGCACCATCTCACCGCAGTCCTCGTCTTCCATTTTCCCCCTCTTTTCTGTTGGCGATCGGATTCGTGACGAGGCATTATTTCCATTCGTCGTCGCGCTGATCCGCAACGCTCGCATCTGTTCCCCGACGTGCCGATTCTTCTCTCGCTCTCCCTTCGACGCCGCCGCCGCGCCACTACCGTTCACGCTAAAGCCCTGCACGACCTCCGTCGGCTCGCTCCTCGCCGGCGACCGCATGCGCATTCGCGTGTACTCTTCCGTCATGGTCATGATGTTGCCCCTTCTTCTTGTCTCCTTTTCTTCGTTGCTCCTAAAACACACGCAAATTTTATCTCTCCCAAAAACTTTGGTTCCGCGCAATGGACACGCACGAGACGACCACCACCACCACGCGACCTTTCTCTCTCTCTCGAATCGGTCTTTTCGCGTCGTCTCTTCGATTCTCCTTCGTCTCGTCCGATGCGATGAGACGTTTTGGAGGAGAGAGAGGGGGGGGGGAGAGGCGCTTTCGCGCGTGCGCGCTTCGTAAAAGAATGAGGAGACGAGATTTTTGCCTTTTGGGAGGAGAGACCAAAAAAAGGTGCCTTCCCAAAGTCCAACTGTTATTTAGGGTATCATTAGTTGTCTTTTTTTTCCCTTTTTTTGACCCTTTTTTTGAGAGAGGAGAGAGGAGGTCTCTTCTTTCCTCAAAAAAGCTTTGAGACTCTGTTGTTGTCTCGTGCGTTGTTGCACTTTTCAACGCCGCCTTGGTAGTACTACTCGAGGGAACGACGACTCGAGAGCAAAATGACGATGACGATGACGACGACGATGATGATGCGTGGTACCCGAGTTGCCGTCGTGGCGTCGACGAGCGGGAGGCCGAGGAGGAGGACGACGACGACGACGAAAAGTCACAGGCGATTGGATGGGAATTGGAATGTGCATCGACACAGGAACGGCGGAGGCGAGCAGCCTTTTTATGGAAGAAGACCAAAAGCGAGACCGAGACGCGTTTTTTCGGCGGCGAAGAAAGATGAGGACGACGTGAAAGAACACGTGGACAACGCGGCGCAAGTTTTGGATTCCATCATAAAAGAAACCGTGGAGCAGATATTCGTGGACGAAGTTTCCGAGGAAGTCTTCGACGAGGTGGACGAATTGAGTCGAATTGAATCTGCTGCGCCTTCAACCGCGTTCGAGAGAGAAAAAAAGCGAAGGAAAGAGATGGAAATTGAACAAATGCGCGTGAGAGTTCTGAAATCGGTGGTGAAATCTAAGTTTAACGAGTTAGACGGGACCTTTCTATCCGTGCTAGGGGCGTACATTAAGGAAGCGGAGATGAAAGACGATATGCCGTTGCTCTCGCTTTTGCGAGCGATTAAGGAAGAGACTTTGCAAGCGGTTACGCTGGAGATGCAACCGGAGATGCAGGTGGTACAATTGGTCGCGCGATTAATGCGAGGCGAAGATAGGGCGGAGGTTTTGAAGATTGCACATAAAGGAGGTGGACGAGCGAAGTGTTTGAGAGTTTACGGCGATGGGGAAGTCGAAGATCCTACCGAAGAAGAGAAAAAGGACGAAGCGTCGCGAGAAGATTACGTGCCGAAAGCGGACATCGACGAGGTCGAAAGGGCGGCAGCGCAGTTGTGCGACGAAATGGAGTTGAGAGAGGTGATACCGTCGTGGGATTTGTTGTATCAAATTATACTGGCGCGAGAATCGGCGAGACAAATGTCGCCGAAATCGGACAGGTTGGGCGTATATTCTGAAATTGTCGTTTCGGGAGCGTTCGCGCCTTCAGAGTTGCCCAAAGCCGAGTCGACATTGATTCGAAAACTCGTGCGAACCGACGATGCGAGCACAAGGCGTGAGATGTTGTTCGAAACGATGGAGTCCGCGAGAATTGAAAATGAAAAATTATCGGAAGAAGGGAGGAAACAACACGAGGAAGGAAGAATTAAACTCACGAAAACCACTCGCGGATTTACTGAACGAGAAGAAATCTCCGACGAAGAGTTAATGCTAAAAGACTTGAGGCCGGGAAGGATGATTGATTGCTTGATTAATTTGCGATGCTCACTGTTAGAAGACGAGAGGGTGAAAGAACGAGGCGAACAGGCGGTCGTTGCAGAGAGAATGGCGGTTATGTATTTCGAAATGTGTGATCTCGTCTTGAAAAATGCCAACGGCGGCGTTCTTCCAACGAATAATACAAAGAGTAGTAGCAAAAATAACAGCACTTCAGAAGGAGGAGGAGGAGGCGGAGCGGGTGCGAGATAGATGTGTAAAATGTAAGCGATGCAATATCAATATGTGTACAATAAACAATTTCTTCGCCTACCAACGTATAATAGTACAATTTTTACTTCTCTTTATCATCGTCGTCGTCGTCGTTTCGCATACTAAGCGCGTCGGCGAAACTCTCCTCGGCAATTTTACCCAACTCCGATTCTTCTAAAGAAGAGCCGGCTAAGCTGCTAGTATTACGCGCACGTCTGAGCACTTGCATTAATCGCTGATTGGCTTCGTTACTTTCCAATATATCGTTTGATGCTGCTGACTTCGGTTCGCTCGCACTGTTGCTATTACTATTACTGGCGCTGTTTACCGCTAATCCAACCTTCGCTAAAACGTTGGCCACCTCGTGCGCAGACGGCGCTTCTTCTAACTCCTCGACTTCAAAAGATGAGTTAGTATTGGACCCCGCGCGCCTGCTTTGTTTACTTCCAAGAGAAGATAAACTGCTTTTTTGTGGCGACAAACTCGGACCATCCTCCTCCTGATTTTGAAACTCGGAAAGTAACCGAACCGATTTCATTCTTTTCGGCGAGATGCCATGTAAGTTATCCGCCATCGGTTTCTGCTCATCTTCCGCAACTAGAGTTTGTAAATGCGTTAAAACTTCTAAGGATAACGACCGTTCTACGCCTTTCTTCTTCTTTTGGCCTTCGGCTAACTTTTTAGACGCTGGAGTCAGTTCTGGTGTCCTAACCCTTGGCGGTTCGTCGCCGAAGCAGACGCACACGACGGAGATGTTATCTGCACTATGCCGTCTTAGTGCTTCGTCAGCTAATTGCTTTGCAGCTATGTTTGGGTTGTTGTTTACAAGTAACGATTTCCGCGCGAAATCAACCGCATTTTGCGATGAAAATACGTCCCATAAACCGTCGCACGCTAAAATCAAAAACTCGTCGTTCTCGACGTCTATTTCCCACGTATCAATTTCTGGCTCCGCGGTTAACGGTCCAGGTTTACCAGTCTCTTCGTCTCTTTTTAAACCTTCAAAGTGCCAATCACCAAAGGCTCGACTGACACCTAGTAAACCGTTGACGTACCCGTCTTCAATAAACCCGCCCGCACTTTTTATTCTCTCTTCTTCGTCCTTCAAGGAGGGTTTTTGATCTCGAGTCAAATCGTGCGCTATTCCGTTTCTACTCACCACGCATCTGGAATCTCCAGCATTTGCGACGATCAATTTGCCATCAAACAAACACGCTGTACACGCGGTCGATCCACTTGTTTCCACGTCGTCCTCATTTTCATCTTCTTCCAAAAATCCATCCTTTCTTTTCGGCCTCTTGTGCCTCGTCGCTTCGTAAAAATCCAAATCCGTTCGCACGTACGCCTCAATCAACGCTTTATCAACGTCTCCTCTTTGAAAATTTGGATCCTTCAAGATGTTCTCCACTAAATGTTCCTTCAAATACAACGCTGTCCCGGTCCCTCCGTGGCCATCAAAAACGCCATAAAAAGACACCAACTCTTCTGAGTATGCTACCGTCCTGTTTTCGATCACTACCGTCGCGTCTTCCATAAACTCCCTCGCGCCTAACTCCGCGTGTTCTCCCGAACGTAACGTCGGCGTGGAAGGGCGACTCGACGAAGATTTTGCGCTCTGTCCTCCAGGTGTGGACGATCTCGGTTGGTTGTGTACGTGTTGCATCCCTGGCGACCCGGTGTTTATTTTCCTCACGTCGCTCGCGTACTTCAACTGAGAGTTTGTATACGCAGCCGACGCCGGCGACATTGGCAATTCATTTTCTGTCTCTTCAAGATTTCGCGCTCCTCCGTCCGTGGCATCGAGCGATTCATCGTTCGCGGACGCGAGCGCATCGTCCGACGACGACTGCGCTCGAGGTGGCCGGCCCATTATTCTCCCCGTTGCACGTTTTCCTCGCTCTCCCTCGCTCTCCCTCGACGATTGAATTGGAAAATTCCACCGCGCGGGTAATTTACCTCCCAATCGAATCCGCGCTTTATTCTTCTTCTTCTTCTTCTTCTTATAGCAACGACTGTGGTTTTTTTTTTGACGACGACGACGACGACGCTCGAAAGTAAAAAAAAAAAAAAGAAGCGACTTTAAGCTGTGCGCGCGCGAGAGTCGTCGCCAAAACGTGGGTCGGGGGTCCTCGTTGTTGTTGGTGTTGTCTTCGCGGGCTCTTTCCTGTTACGAAATCGCA
>MDSZ01130143.1_pt1 | contig 14832 bp, 5 predicted proteins | sample 811201 | NCBI WGS metagenome assembly MDSZ01 (sample SAMN05326647, study PRJNA326480) | marine metagenome | isolation source: seawater | place: Indian Ocean: North | collected 2010
GCAACAATTCTTTTTCTTGTTTCGAAAAACAACAGCCCACCAGCACCATCATAAGAATTAGCATTTGTAATAAAAGGTTTTGTCAATCGACGCCCACGAAGATTGTCTGCATTTGGGGTGGCACCAACAGACGGTATAAACTCTCTTACAACACTTGAAGTGAGTGGATATTTACCATAAAGAAAAGTGCCTGGCTGTGCCTCGTTATAAACACCTCGTGATATGTTTTTAAACGAGAAGTTTGTCCCGTCTTTAACAACAAACGGCCTGATTAAAGCAGCCTCTCCTTGTCCGTGACTAGCTGATCTAGCCACACCTACATTTAATTCAAATAAATTAATTGACCCAGTTGGCACTTGTGGATCAGTAGGATGTTGGGTGCTTCCTAGCAGAACTTCGGCAGAGGATGAATCAAGTCCTGTAAATCTTGACTTATTAACAAACATTGACCCACTGTACATTGAAACAGTGTACTGAGGCTCTGCCTTTATACTGTTACGAAATATAGAATCTCTATTGAATTCGTGAAGGTAAGCCATCACAAACCGCCATTAGTAATCTAGCCGAACTCTTAATGTAAACTCGTTTGCTGGTGTTTTCTTAAGTGGCTCACTTAATTTTGCCACCGCCAAAAGCTCGTTATCAGGAGAATAAAGTCCGACTGTTGTTATATAAGAAATTGGCTGGTCACCTCGAACGTCTTTAACTCGTATTTTACTAGCCGATACATAAGTTGGGTTACTAGAGTAATTAAAGTCGTTGGCGTTCGCACGACACATATAAATTGTAGAGTTTAATTCTGTTGTGTTGTTGAACGAAAGATTTTGAATTCTATTTCTCAAGGCATCTGCGGCACCCGAAATTGAGGCACTAGCGAGAACATCTTGCATACTAAATGCTGTTGCCGCTGTATTACCACTAATCATGTTAATATACCCCTTGTTTACAGGCGGTAAGTTACTACCAGCAAACAGACCATGATTAAGGAGCCCACCACTGAACTCTGATATAAACAGTGAAGAGGTTAACACTGCAATACCGGCCTGATAATACAATAAGCCGGCAGCAAGACCGCCGCCGTTTGGCATAGATGCACCTAGCACACCAGTTTGTGACGCAGTTACGAAAAGTATACCATACTCACCAGCAGGCGAATTAGACTTAAATCCATTGGTACCACTAGCGTCTGTCAGTACAAGTTGTCTAGTAACGTTAGATCCTGCGTTACCCGTAGTATCAACACCTAGGGTCATTGAAAATGTGCCCTTTTGTATTTCGTCTTTTGTGAGCAGCCTGGCAAAATTAACAAAGTAACACTCCCTTAGTTTTGCACCAGAGGATAGGTTACCGTCCTCATCAAAGTTTCTAATACTACCTGTTGCGTCATGGCCGACAAGAACTTGTGCCATTTGGTTATAGATCTGTATTTTTTGTGTGTTTTGTGTTGCCACAGAGGACGAGAAATTAGACGACGACGCATAACCTAATGTGATGTCCATTATGTGGTTAGCCGAAGAACTAAGATAGGGATAATCATAAACAGACTGAAACATGCCGTGAGCATAGTTTTTAATGTTTAGATCAGTATATGTCCCAGAGATAACTGTTCCCGTCAACGGGATCGACTCATGCAGTTTTGTTCTTGTGTTTTGAATGTCTTGATTTAAAAGCGATTTAAAAGACGTAGCCATACTTTGTACCTTACCTTATATTTTCTTGATTAGTCTCAACGGCACATCCACACGATACCCGGTTGTAAATCCTGTAATTCGTATCACTGTGTCGATAAATCTAAATTGTGCCCCACTACCTAAGTAGTCAGAGCCAGTTGTGCCGCCCAACTTTGAAAACAAAGTATTGCTGGTTGCAACATCATCGCTTGCCAATAGTTGAACTGCAAATCTTGTTCCATATCTGCCTGTTGTTGATGCGTTACCAATCACACTCAACTTGTCAGCATTCTCTTCATTGTTGTTGTCTAGCTGATAAGAAGGTATATCCTTTGGTGCGCTTCCGTCAGGCGATGCAAAATACTCTGAATTTGAATTAAGTGAGAAGTAATAAGTTGCAATGTCATCGTCATCAATGAATGACGGACTAGCCTCTGTGCCTGGTGCGGCAGGAGTCGAAACTCTTACGAAACGATAATCTACCTCTACAAGGTATTGTGTTTCCTTAAGTGGATCACCGTTTGCAAGTTTTCCGGCGGACAAATCAGGTGTGTCCAATCCTTGATCTACAATGATAGGCCTAGAAACATTTGCAAAAGGTGCTCGTCCTCTTATAACTCCGTCAGCATCAGCCTGGGTCAGCAGCGAGTTAGCCGTGTAAGACGAGTTATTGACATTTGATGTAGCATGGTCAGCAGTCAAGATATAACCACCACCAGGAATATCAGTATCACTAATTCCTGATGCCAGATCAATTGTTGGAAATTTCTTATTGTTAAGTTTTATCACAGGAAGATAAAGAAGATCAGATCTAGCAAAAGATATCAGCTTAGATTTAAGCAGTGAGGTGTTGTTAGTAAATGCCTCTAGCACAGGGCTTTGTAGAATGTTAAGATCATAGAAAGCCGAACCACTGGGGTGTGTTAAATTATACAGATTGTAGTCTATCTCATCATCACCTAAGGCAAACTTTGCAATCCTAAAGCTACCATCGCCAGCCGCAAGTCTTTTTCTGCCTGTGTCTGTCAACACTGCATCTAAAATTATATCGCCACTGTTATCTAAAAATGCCATTTTTTATCTCCGCTGTAATCCTACAGACATAACTTAACTTAATTAGTCTGCAAATGATAAATTGTATCTATTTTTGAATAAAACAAGATTTTGATTATCTAATAATGTTTTATCTTTCTTTGAAATCCACAACTATATTTATTTTCCTACCAGTGTCTCTAGACACCAGTCTTACTAAAAATTTGCTATCCGTAACCTTATCATCCTCTTCGTCAACGAGTCCCTTCCTAGATCTTACTAAGTCACCAGAATCGTTTCGCTCATCAAAGGTTAGACTCTGGATGTCAGCAGCCTTTATTTCTATGAATCTTGCCATTCTTTTTGATGGCTTCGAGTTTTGAACTAAAGTCTCTTCTGGGTTATACAATTTTATTTTTGGAATGAAAACTCCTTCAGAATAAGATAACATAACCTCATATATTTCAGATGGATTAGAGACTTGATTGTGTCTATCAACACTCCTAAACGTATAATAATACTTTTGATTAGGCACCAATGTATCAACTAAATCCAAGCCGCCCTCTTGTAAAACGGTCGCATATAATTTACCTTTAAAATTATCATAGAGCGATTGCCCTTCGTCAAAGTGAGGCTCTATTGTCTCTGACCTGAAAACTTGTATGCTGTTTATCTCTTGTATCCCCTCATTCCTAAAGCGAACTTGTCCTCTTTCTAGATCAAAATTTGTCAATCTTTTCTGTGTTTTTGATATGTTTTCAAACTGCTCCGTCTCAGCATCTGTCATGGCGATATAATTTTCAGTACGATCATCATTCATCGGTTGAAAATTCATCAGAACTTGTCTATAATTATCCTTATATGGATATATAAAAACATTTGGCTGAACCGGGGGGTTGTCTGTTATTCTAGCCAGTGGATAAGAAACACCACCGCCAAAATTATCGTTTAAGATATTGTCCTCGTTCCATTCTTTTGTAAATATTGGGTATTCAATGACCTTAATATTTGGTAAAGTTTCCACATAAAAATCATAGTATAGAGGCCGGTAAGGACGAATTGGCGACCAATCTCCACCCGAAGATGAATATGCGTTTGTGCGAAACCTAAACTCTGATCCAAAAACCAATTCATAGCCAACTAATTCATACTGGTATGTCTGCTCATACTTAACCTGCGTATCAACATACTCAATGATTTGAGACAATTGTGTGTTGGGAAAATAAAACTCATTAACTAAAGTTTTAGCGGCACCATCTAAATTCGTAGTGAATTTTTTCAGTTTATACATAAACGTTTCACTATGACAGTCAGTTGTTCTATAGATTGAGTTTAGTAAATTTGCATAAGTTATAGTAACTTCGTCTGATTTTGACTTGACAGCGAGTTTAAGATTGTCAACAAAATGCTGTCCAGACAAAGTTATAATCTCATCTGGCATTCTTTCGCCACCGGCTCTATAACTATTGCCTCCATACTGTATACTGGCAATGTTTTGACTTGTTGTTTGTATGCCCTCTATCCAGGTATCAAAATCATAAATTACAGAATTTCTTCTGATCGCTAAATTTGCTAATTGGACCCCGTTTTCTGGCAATTCTATATCAAATGGATTCTCTGGGTCTACTGGTGCTTGGTAGGCATTGCACTTGAACTCAAACTCTTCTGATACAGTTGATGTCTCGACCAGTATATTCATCACAGAGGTGCTGGTTCCCGTTCGCTCTATCAGTGCCCCAATTGGCCCGATCGGTCCAGTTGGTACACCTATTTTCATCGCCATAGGAAAAGTGCTTGATCTAGAATTAAGACGATTAAATATGTCTATTTCGCCAGCAGGAACTCCAAGATTTCTGTATAATCTAGTTAGTTGTGATCCAAGAGATGTGACAAGTCCGGACCCGATAGCTTCAGCATAATTATTGAGATAAGAGGAAACATCCTCATCACCAAGACTTGGGAGTAATTGTTCAGAAAATTCTCCAAGAGTTATTTGCTGTATCGCTTGTCCTCGAATAGTTGACGCACGCTCACCACCTATAAATTCAACGGAGTCATCGTCCGGAACCTCAGGCAGCGTTGTACTTGAAGCTATTATGTAAGTATAAAAGTTAGGAAGCAGTGAGTGCGGTATACTAGATCCAGCAGTTGCGGTCTCGTACTTGGCGTCAAAGTAGTTGTATTGTGGTTCTATATAGCCAAATATCGAGCCACCAAAATTACCACCAGTTTTAGCCATTTTATGTCCATATAGGTCTCTAGCTATACCTGTATAAGCTTTAAAATTATAAAAGCCATAAGGCACAAATGTATTTTCAATAACCTCTGTGACCCTTGATGATGGCAATCCTGCTAAAAAAATCAACCGGTCTTTTATACTGCCCTCTGTTATGTTAAAGTAATCTCTAATGGCTCTGTAAAAAGTATGTCCTGTAGATGGCTGTAAGTCTCCTGCATTTGCAAATCTTTCGTCCTCTCGATAGCGGAGAAAAAATTCACCAGTTGATCCTTCCCAGCCAGCGATTGCTAACATTTTTTGCATCTTCAGCATTGTTGTTTGAGATTCAAAAGGTTGTCCTTGAGCCTGGACATTGAAAGATTCGTTTATTAAATTTGTTGATTCTCTATTTCCAAAATACTCAACTGGATTGGGGAAAGCAGCCAGTGCCAAATCATTCATTCTAGCGGGGAAATTAAATGACTCTACTTGTCCAAAGTCACTTCCCTCATTGGATGTAAACAAATTTCTTCTATTGCTCGCAAGCTCTTCCTGGCTTGGTGGGTTTTCGTCCGCATTGCGAGGAACAAATCCATTATCACCAGCAGTAAAAGATAGATTCCATTCGTTGATTCGTGGTGTGGGTTGATATCCTGAACCCCTTCCCTCTGCGGTATAGCCACTCAAAGACCAACTAATCCTATCATTAGCCAATGATAGGTCGGTTCCTCTGTATCTACCTATCTGAGATACTTGGCTTGTTAATGGTTGTATATCTGGATTTAAAGCTAATTTACCACCTAATCGCTCTCCCAAAGAATCGTCAGTGGGCTTTCTAAATTCACTACCTGCTTGAAAATTTAAATGATAATATCTTGTTATTGGATCTAACGTGGCATCACCAATGGGTCGTTTGGCCACAATTGTCCTTGTTCGTCCTCGGGGACCCTCTTGTTGGGGCGGGAAAAGTCTACTTTCCCGCTCTCTTTGTCTGCGTCTTTCCCTCGCTTCAGCCCTTTGTCTCCTAATCCGATTTAAGGCTCTATCAATATCTTCATCGGTATCGTTAGGGGGTATAAGAACCACTCCGGCTTGCATGAGTCTTCTGAGCTTGCCAGCCCTTGTGTCCTCTTCCGCCACAAGCTGAGGACCACCCTCCATTTCCATCCGGGTAATTTCTCTTTGTTGTTCAAATTGTTCAGAATCTCTAAACTCATAAGCTTCTTCTATAAATTTTCTTAGCCTGAAAATACCCTCTTCTGGCACTTCTTCCTCTGGACTTCTAGTCAAAAATGTTGAGAAATCTTCAAAAAACGTAAGGTTTCTTTGCGCTCTAGTAGTATCCACTCCAAAAGCGCCATCAACCGACAGCCTTAAAAAGTTTAAAAACAATTCTATGAACGGAGGTAACCCCTGACCTCTACGAACATTTCTCACAACAGCGGCTGCAACTTCGTCCTGATTACCGTCTCTGGGCGGATCCTCCGGGTTTCCAGCTTTTGCTTTCGAGCGGGACCTGTCATCATTATTTCTATCTTGGCGATTGTTTAAATCATCGTCACCAAAATTAAAATTAATCCCCATACTAGTCTCCAGTATCCCCGTTTAGCAAAAAATATCTGTTGTAAATAGGCAAACTAAAAATATCTGATTTATCAACAAAAGAGTTAGCGCTAAATTTATCTATGAAAGTATTAGAAGGAGACAAATCTAGATCACCCACGGGACGAAGCCTACATAAAAATTTCTTATCTATATTGCTCTCATAAAAATCTCTTGTAAACTTTTTCCAGATTGGTCTCTTTGCTTTGTAGTAATAACTATCGTCTTCATTTTTTTGCAGATAATATCTAGATACAGCGTTTGGCCTTAATGTTGAAAATCCTGCTAAATACTCAACACAAGCTAACTGCTTATAGTTCATCCAAAAAGCTAACATTTTAGCGTATGCCTTCATAGGGTCTCCTGTTCTTTCGTAAGGTGGATATTCCCCCTCATTAAAAACAGCGGATATATAACTGTTACCTGTGACTTCTACCTTATCTTTCAGCCTAGGTCGAACTGCGTCAAAACCATTACCAAAAGACAACCCCTCGTTCATGGTTGCTACTACAATCATAGATTTTAATTGATTAGGTAAAGACGACACATTACTACCTTCTAAAATGTCTTCAATATTTTGAGAGTTTACACCCAAAATACTAGCTAAATTACTCAAAGAATTAAATTCAATTGAGTTATAATCTAAAGAATTTGTTTCATTCATTCCACTGTTTACAAATAATTCTCCAAGAATATTGAACATTATCTTTGTAGGCATCTTCTTTTGTTGGGAGAAAAAACTATCCTGGTCATCTTCTTTCGTGAGATTTTCAAAATCGCTATCTATCAAACTTTTTTCCAAAGCAGTAATCTGATCTTTAGCAGAAGTAACTCCGCTTGACCCTCCAGTGCTTTCGTCTTTGCCCCCACCTAAAACTGTTGATCCAATAGCAGTATCTGATTCTTTTTTTGATCCTCTATCAACAATTGTTAGAGCGTCATCTTTTATATTACCTGGATTGAGTTCTGAAAATTGTAAACCTAAACTTGGAGACACTTCGCACGATAACATAGTAAAGAGATCCTGTGTTTGCTTTTTTAATGATGTCTCAAAAGTATCGTTCACAGCGGTGTTTTGTAAGAATTGGAATGGTATTTCTTTTTTGTTTAGTTTTAAAAGATCAACAAACAACTCAGCATACCTATCAAAATCAAAATCAAGGGCACTTTCTTCATCAACCTTATAAGACGTTTGATCAACTGGCTTTTTGCCATATACATTTATTTGCAGGGGCGAATAGTAACTAATTGATGAATCTGCAAACCCTTCAGATAAAGCGTCTGGATTGTTAGACCCAGCAATGTTAAAGTATTTTGAAAATTCAGTGGACGCCCTCGACAAATGTGCGTTTTTTGATATTCTGGATAGTCCTTGTAGTGAATTTATAGAATTTGGCACTTCCGAAGTCAAGTAAGAATACCCAGACCCGTAGTGCTTTCCGTAGTCGCTAGTTTCTTTAAAGTAATGGCCAGTTCTCAACAAAAGGTTTTTGCTTGAGCGAGACGTTTCAATTTTTGATTCCTCAACACTACCATCGACGCCCGTGTTATTAGGATAGTAAGATTTCAATAAAGAATTTAATTCGTTACTAAAGGTTAAGATAAGATCAGCCACGTTTTTTATTCCATCAGGATCACCCGTTGAAATTCTATTTTCCATGCTAGTTCTAACTATAGCCAACGTATCAGATCGAACAACACCAAAATTATCTAGTATCGATACATAAAAATTAAGTGCGCCTTGAATGACCTCGTTAGCATCCACATCACCCACTGTGATATTAGATAATGATGTTTCAAGCATTTGTGTTTTTTGATTATAAATACCAGCACTTGGGGCAGAATAAACAATTAACTCATATACACCACGCACCGCTTTTTCAAGGGAGGTCATGGCTGTTTGGACTCTAGTAAGATACAATAGCGATGAATCTTGCACAACAACATCCACCCCGTACTGACAGTCTATATCTGCCTGTGTTTTCTTTTCCTCACGATTAAAGTAAACACCTTCATATATTTTCATGTGGTCAGTTATACCCTCAGCTAAAAATATGTTACGAACTTCAATTGCCTCGCCTATGTTCTTCTCAAAACCCAACCTATCATCAAAGTATGTTTTAGTGGTTTGCACTGATAAATCGTTTGTTGCAACAAAAGAATTTTTTTCGACTCTTCTTTTTTTCATATTTTTTGAGATAACTTTTGATACCTCTGCAAACTCTATAAAATCTCCACCTCGAAGTAGTTCAGAGCTTGTCCCTTTGCTAATGTATAAAAACGGAAAGGGGCTATTCTCTGCTAAGTACGAGGCCAAGTCAAACGCATATGAAAATCTTGTATTTTCATCTTGGTCTTTACAAACCCACAAATCCGAAAAGTGGTTTTGGTTTTTTATGGTTTGAGATATTGTCTTTTCTGTTCCAATGGCTCCGACCATGGTGCTATAAAAAGTATCTTGTAATTTGTTTCTTAGATTATCAGGCGTTATATTTTGCTCTTGCCTAATATCAGAAAACATCATAGCGTCTGGATTTTCTACTGTGGAGCTAATTGTTGGTCCAGCAACTATATCTCCAACTTGTGGAATATATTTATTTCTTGTGCCACTAAAGGTTTTAACATCTATAAAACCCATGCCGTTTCTTAGTGCCGATGTATCTAATGGAGGTAAAGTTGGTACGTTAAATTCGTACCTTTCAACAAAGGACTGATAATCAGAATAACAATAACAATAAACGGAAAAAGATTGATCCAAGAAAGTTTCTATATTTAAGTCTGCTAAATTAACTTCAAACCCTTTAGAGGACACTATTTCAGCAGAATAATTGTCTTGGTTAGTTAGTCTACCAACTTGCCAGGGTAAAGAGTTTAATGTTCTTTTGATAACTTTTTTATCATCATCATAAAGTAAAAAATTTACTAGCGGAACATCGTGTATTATAACTCCGTCTATTTCACTATCGTCTACTTGATTATAATCTAATATCGGTGTCGGAGAATTTTTTATAGTTCTAGTAACATTTACTGTATCATATGGCCCGTCAGCACCAATTATTGAATCAAACAATTCAAGCGGGAAAAGCTCGTCCTGGTCATCATTCAAAATAAATGAGTTTTCAACCGCTGTTAGCAAAGACTCATATAATATAGCAGCTTTATCGTTACCCCTAAAATTCATTTTGCCCGCTTGATATTCATTAAACCTTTGCGAGAGAAAGTCCAAAATCTTTGATACCTGAGGGTTAAACGACATTATTGTTCGCACTCTCAAGTCAGGCAAAATATCGTCATTAAGATACCAGTTATTTTCTGGGTTGATTAAATTTGAAGATATGTTATAAAACTCTACATTAGATTTTAACACTGGACTACTGGCGTTCTTATTAAACAGTATAGAAGATTTGAACATAACGGTAGGTGAGTCAGCAGAAACATATCCTGTAACACCTGTAAAAGATGTTGTTGGGGGATTAATGAAACCTGGTGCTGGTAATCTATTGTCAACCATTTGCATATCTCATTAGCATGGGTCCTCAGGAACTGTTGTTCTTCTATTTCCATAAAGAGGGCTGCCAGTCGGTAACGGTTCATCTATTTCATCATCAACCCTTATAGACAGATAATAATCAACATATGAATTATCAAGAGTGGCAAAATATTCCTCTATCTCTCCTTCAGTACCATATATTTGTCCAGCAAAAGCATAAAAATCTGTCTGTATTCTAAGGTCTCCCGCAGCGGGTGACATGTCATTTATAAAATTCAGCTTTTGAATTTTTTCGTCGCCGCCCGACGTTATTTTATAAACTTCAATGTCAAAGTTTCCTTGCTCTTTAAAGACAGAGTTTAATTCTTCAACATCCAAAAGTAATCTTTCGTTCTTAATAAGTTGATAAGCTGGTCTGTCTACGTTAATTCCTTGCTCAGGGTCAAATGCTTGTTCTGATCTCTCGCCATATTGTAAATCTAGACTAGCAGTTATTTTTGGTATCCCACCAATAGAATAGTTATAGTTTTCACTAAACTGTTTGCTACCTGAAATTGACCTTACAGACCAGGCGGGTGCAAAATCTTTAAAGGGGTCGTTTGAACCTATAGGTTTTTGAAACTTCTCCATATAAATCGGGTTGCCTCTGTTTTGCTGAGCGCCATCTGAAGTAAAAGGTCCGTTGCCTTGTGATCCTTGTTCAGACTGGTTGAACTCATTGGATAAAGTTCCGATTGATACTTCGCCAATTTGATTGTTGGTTAAAAATCCTACAAAATCAGTGGTTAATCCTATTCTAGGTGTGTCTTTAATCCTGTCAACTATGGCATTTTGTGCCTCGGAAAAAACAGGTGATGTGACCGCCCCATCAATTGTTCCTGTTTGATAATTTGAATCATAAAGTATATCATCATCATAGAAAGAGTAAAACTTAGGGTCTAACTTTCCTTGAGAAAATAAATGTTTCCCGTGGTTGGTTAATTCAAACTCAATGACTTGTTCTTTTTTGTTTAAAAATAATACCATACAATAAATACTCTACAATAAAATTATTACCTTTTATTAATAGCCACCGCCACCACCACCGCCAGAGAATCCTCCGCCGCCACCGCCGGTGAAGCCGCCGCCACCGCCGCCAGTAAGTCCGCCGCCCCTATTATTATTAAAACCAGATTGCAAAGCTCGTGTGTTAACAGTTAGGCTTCTGGCTAGCCCTCGTGTAAACGCAGGGCGAGTGGGTGGTCTTTCAATTGCTGTTGCCGTGGTAAAATTAGTTGTTTGTTGGGCCATATTTTGCACTGCTTGAGCAATAGCTGTATTCTGTGCGACTGCTGTTGTGGCTTGAGTCGTAGCTGCCACTGCCGCAGTTGCTGCATCCACATCCACGTTTACTGTTGTCGGGGTTGCTGAAGCAGGAGTGCCAGTGTTTTTCTGTCTACCTATCATGTTTGGATCAAGCTTCAGGGACTTTGCTATCTTCGAGGCAGCTTTTCTTTTAATTGTTTCTTGTGCCTCTTCGCCAACTTCTGCATAAGGTAGATCTGGTCTAAATCCAACTTTGGCAGTTAACTTAGTCATCTCTATTAACGAAAAGTAATCATAAGGCCAGTTAAAAGTGTTTCTACCCTCGCCTAAGGTATCAGAATGATAAAGTTGTTTTGTAAACTCATCTTTTCTCTTGAGCAACTCTTCCTTCTGAGCGTCGGGAAGACCCTCTGCAAGATACCCATATATTGAAGCAAAGGATGTCTTATCGTCGCCACCATTTATTTCGCTAAGAATCATTGAAGTGTAGTTTGTTTTTCCACGTTTCTTAACTTTGAAAACCAACCACCTTATATCAGGAGTAAATCCATTCCTGTTAGGGAATGCAGTTGTATCCAATAAATCAACTCGTGGGAATCCATCTCTTTCTATACCTAGATCAATTTGTTTTTGTAACACTTCATCAAAAACAGGTCTTGAACCCTTTTCGGTTGATTTACCAGGCATATAGTGATCGATTGAAGAAACAGATAATTGCGCTTTTCCACCAACATCGGGCATGATACCTTGCCATATATCGGCTAGGTCTTGCCTTGATAAAGACACCTTATGCTCTAGCAAATAAACAACTGGAACTTTTGCTAGGTCTGTATCTGTAAGAACCTCATCTAACTCATCGCCGCCAAAAGGATTTATAAAATTAGGAACGTTAGGATAATCTGGCGGCAGCAATCCTCGTAACGCTTTTCTTAAGGCTGGTGGGAAAGAGTAGTTAGAGAACACCCTTCTAAATTCTTTAATTTTAGGTCCTAGTTTGTCGGCGTCAGCTTGAAGGTTTACAAACGACACCTTCTGAGAGTCTGTATCATAGTAATATGGAATAGCTAAAATTGCCTCCGATAGTATTTTTTCTCCATCCTCTGCAAGTTCACCAATTCGTTTTGCTTTGTCCGGCAAAAACTGCCCAGGTGGCATAATATCTTCGTCCTTAAAGCCAACTAGTTTAGCCAAAGAATCTATTTCTCGTTTAGAGCGTTTGACAAATGATGGAAGTTTTAATACTTTCATCAGCTTATAAGAGTTTGAAGACGTCCGTGCTCGGTTAGGATCATCATTTGTCATTCTAATTTCAACCGCCTGATCATCAACGTCAGATATATACATATACAAACCTTGACCGTCGTCTGGCATAACACCGTATTGATGCCACATTCCCTTGGTAGCAGAACTTGTTGAGAAAGCACCCATTGCGACAGATGATGAGAAATTATATCTACCTGTATGTGCTGGTCCGCTCAAACTCGATGTCTGGTCATACCTGGGAAAATCCAGAACCGGGCATTCCCACTTAGGCATAATAACCCAGCGGTTTTTATTTGCCGGCGAAAACTCTTTTCCGAAGTCTGAAGGGTAACTATTATCGATCACGATTGTTTCGTCTAAATCCATTCTATTCAGCCATGCTCGATTGAAGCCATAATCAACGATTTCAACGCCGCCTGATGATTCTATTATCGCTCCGTTGGGCAGTGCAAAAGATCCACTACTTACCCCGTAATAAAAACCGTCTTCGTTAACGTACTCAACATACAACTCAGTTCCATTAAGAATTTCATCTAATGTTACATTTTTTGATTCGTCCGGAAAGTAAGTAAACCTAGCAACACTTGGTCCGTAGTAATATGGTGGTGTAAATGGTGCAAACTCACCTCTATGTTGCGGCCAGTCCCTACCAGGAGGAACAGTTCCGACCGATGCCGTTGTTGGGCGAGTATTGCCCGATGTGCCGTCCCAGTGCGACGAACCTGTCGCAGTTGGAATACCAAAGGCAGCAGGGTTGTTGTATAGGTTAAAGCTATCAGTCTTCCTTAGGACAACCTCCATCAAGTATGCTTTTTTCTTATCAACAAAAACAGTTCTTGGTTCTGTGTCCGAAACAGCAGCGTTGCCTTTAGGTGAAGACGGGTCATTCTTAGCTGGCAATTCAGCAACTATCTTTGTCATAAAGCCACCCTCTTTCTTTTTCTTCAAAAAGAATTCAGGCGTAGAGGCAAGGAAATTAGACATTGCTAATCTGTAAAGATTATCGTCCGAAGCAGCTTCGGGTCCGACCGATGCTGAGACAAAATGTCGTATGTAAGTATTAATATCATGTGTCAATATAGCCTCTTTGCCCTCACCAATATGCTGTAAAGGATTTAATAATCCTTCAAAGGGTATTGAATCAGCCCAAAACAATTCGGATACCACATCAAGACTAAAGTTGTAATTACTTTCTCCACCTTGGCGGCGTCTTCTTCTGCCGCCGGGGAATTGCTCAAGAGTAGCGACATTAGTGCCGCTTAAACAGCCTCGAAGGGGCTCCATATAAGTGTCCATAAAGGTAGTAGTGCCATCAACAACTGCCGCAGATGCTGTTAAGTAATTGATGTCCTGCAAAATTGGTTCCCCGGTGGATTTATCTGCGCCTAATTCTCTTCTGACAGGATGACTAACTGCCATACCGCTCTTAATGGAGTTGTATAAAATCCCAGGTGCAAAGAAAGGACGAGTCAGTGTTCGCCATCTTCCTGGGTGACTTGCAGATACTCCACCATAAATTGCATGTGGACCGTAAGACTGAGAAAATAATTGAGCTATTTGTACTGTTCTTAAAACTGGATAGAAACCATCATATGGCAAGAGCTTCAATACAGCATCAGATTTTAAAGATAATTGGCGGGGATATTTATTAATTTCTAAATCATCGCTTCCTGCCTGCATGAATGGATTTAAATACTCCATAACATCGGACGTAGAGTATCTCTCCAGAAAATCACTATCAGTAGAATCAAACACAGTATCGGATGCACCAGTTAACTCAATTGATGAAGAAATAAACGAGGTGACAGATCCTTGTACCTTATATTCTTCTAAGTTTTCGCTAATTCTAAACTCTGGTACGATCGCATAATCTTTAGCTATCACCCTGATTTCTTTTTTCCATGTATCATAGTCGTCATAAAAAGGATGACCCTCAGGGGCAAGTTGACCTTTATTTACTCCATCAACAAATCTTCTTCTTGTGCCAGCGGTCCACGGAGGCAGAGCAAGAGATGGACAACCAGGATATGATGCGGTAACCCTAAGATCTCTAGTGTTGGCACTCCCATATGTTCCAGATATAAGGCAAGGAGCGACATATACATATTGAGCGGAGTTTACGCTTGATGTGGTCCATACGTCGCTCTCTGTCCCTGATGCCGTGTGGATAGGCGCAGCGTTAAGAAAAGCCCTGCCGTAGTGAACCATCATTAATTCACCAGCCGGTAAAGTGCTAGCCATATTAGTTGCAA
>MDSZ01047809.1_pt1 | contig 14830 bp, 10 predicted proteins | sample 811201 | NCBI WGS metagenome assembly MDSZ01 (sample SAMN05326647, study PRJNA326480) | marine metagenome | isolation source: seawater | place: Indian Ocean: North | collected 2010
CCTGGCGTGCGGCCTTCGTGCAGCCGTCGCGGCGACCGACGGACGGGCGCTACGGTAAGAACCCGAATCGCCTCCAGCACTACTACCAGTTCCAGGTGATCCTGAAGCCGTCACCGGCAAACCTTCAGGAGCTCTATCTGAATTCGCTCTACGCGATCGGCCTTGACCCGAAGCTGCACGATATCCGCTTTGTGGAAGACGACTGGGAAAGCCCGACCCTGGGGGCCTGGGGCCTCGGCTGGGAATGCTGGTGCGATGGCATGGAAGTCTCCCAGTTCACCTATTTCCAGCAGGTGGCAGGCTTTGAATGCTCGCCCGTCTCCGGCGAGCTGACCTACGGCCTTGAGCGCCTGGCGATGTATATTCAGGGCGTCGATAACGTCTATGACCTCAACTACAACGGCATGGAAGGCGATGCCAAGGTCACCTATGGCGATGTTTTCCTGCAGGCCGAGCAGGAATACTCGCGGCACAATTTCGAGCACGCGGACACCGAAATGCTGTTCCGCCATTTCAAGGATGCCGAAGCCGAATGCCGTTCACTGCTGGAAGCCGGTGCGAAAGCTCGTGAAGCTGCCGGTGCCAATGTCCATCAGGTGGTGCTGCCAGCCTATGACCAGTGCATCAAAGCCAGCCATGCCTTCAACCTGCTCGACGCGCGCGGCGTCATCTCCGTGACCGAGCGCCAGAGCTATATCCTGCGTGTCCGCGAACTGGCCAAGGCCTGCGGCGCTGCCTTCCTTGAAACGGAAGCCGGCGGTGTCGGCTATCACAACCAGGCTGCGGAATAACGCATTCCGGCTTGAGGCGGATCTTTTTGATCAATCGAATGCGGGGCCAGGTTGGCCCCGTTTTCGTCAGGCAATATCCAGGTTGTTCATTTTACCGCTACCAGCAACCTGTGAAGGCTCACTCGGGTTCCGAGCCCGGCTCGGGCTCCAGTTCACAGGCGAAGCGCATGTCGCCGATGTCCAGGTGGCTTGCCTGTCGATTGCCGGAAAACCGGGTGTTTCCCCGCTCGAAACTTTCTCCCGAAGCGCCCGGAACCGGGTCAAGCAGGACTTGCGTATGTGCCTTTCCGCCAACAGGTCCGGAAAGCGTCGCGGGCCCCGGTTCCTGCGGGTTGAAGATGACGTGAAAGACCAGATCGCCATTCGAACAGCGATATTGGTCAGCAAGCGAGGCATGGGCCTCTTGCGTTGCCAGCACCAACAGCAGCACCGCAAGTACCGGGATCATTCTGCAAAGTTGCAAGACGCACATTGGTGGCCGACCTTTCGTTCAGGCGTTTCAGGCAAGCTTGCCCAAGCTTATCTGCAATCCTGTGTCGAAGATTACAGAATGACTCAATTCAGGCGTCGGTCGCTTGAAGAAGATGACAAGTCAGCACCTCCCGGTTAGCTTCCAGAACACATTTTCTGGAGGTGATTGTCTTGTCCTGGTTCTTTCTTGCAGCGCTGGTTGCGCTATCTGTTTTTGCGATCGTTCTTTACAACGGACTTGTCAAGAAACGGCAGATGGTCGAGGAGGGCTGGAGCGGCATCGATGTCCAGCTCAAGCGGCGGGCAAATCTCATTCCCAACCTTGTCGAGACCGTGAAAGGCTACGCCTCGCACGAAAAGGAAGCGCTCGAGGCCGTGACCAGCATGCGCGCGCAAGTTTCGGCAGTGCCGAAGGACGACGTTGCAGGCCGTGCAAAGGCAGAAGGAGAACTCAGTCATGCTCTCGGTCGCCTGTTTGCAGTTGCGGAAGCCTATCCAGACCTGAAGGCAAGTCAGAACTTTTCCGACCTTCACAATTCGCTGGACGAGATCGAAAACGCCATCCAGATGGCGCGCCGTTATTACAATGGCGCGGTCCGGAACCTGAATGTTGCGGTCGAGAGCTTCCCATCCAATCTGATTGCCAACCAGTTCAAGTTCGAAAAGGCCGAGTACTTCGAAATCGAAGACGAGGCTGACCGCGCGGTTCCCAAGGTTCAGTTCTGAGGTGCGCGCAATGCTGAACCGGATCTCCGCCGGCATCCTGGCCGTCTTCGTCCTGCTGACTGCCGGACTTTGCGCGCAAGCAGACGAACGCATCTTGAAGTTCGTTTCCGATATTGACGTTGCGAGCAATGGCACGCTGACGGTTACCGAAACGATTACCGTCAGTGCGGAAGGCGATCAGATCAAGCGGGGCATTTTCCGCGATATCCCGCTTGCGGTGGAAGGTGCAAACGGGCGCATCTACAAGGCCGGCTTCAAGTTGCTCTCGGTGCTGCAGGACGGCGCTCCGGCCTCCTACCACACCAACGAGAACAGCCAGGGTGCGCGGATCTATGTGGGGGACGAGAACACCTTCCTGTCACCGGGCAACTACACCTACACCTTCACCTATGAAACCAATCGGCAAATCCGTTTCTTTGAAGACCATGACGAGGTCTATTGGAACGCGACCGGCAACGAATGGATCTTCCCCGTTGATGAGGCCATCGCGCGGGTCGTTTTGCCGGAAGGGGTGAAAGCCAGCGCATGGACGGCCTATACGGGCGGCTATGGCGAAACCGGAAATGCCTTTGAGGCACAGAGCGCCCAGGGTGGTTCTGAGATTATCTTCCGGACAACCGAGGTTCTGGGGGCCTACGAAGGCTTGTCGATCAACGTCAGCCTTCCGAAAGGCGCAATTGCAGCGCCTACGGAAGCCGAACAGCTGGAGTATTTCGTCGAGGACTACAGATCGGAGCTGATCGGAGGAGCCGGGGTGCTGCTGGTGCTGCTTTATTATTTCGCAGCCTGGTGGATGGTTGGCCGGGATCCTTCTGAAGGTGTTGTTTTCCCGAGGTTTTCACCGCCTTCCGGCATCTCGCCGGCTCTTGCCAAATACATTGTCAACCGAGGATTCGGGGATGGTGGCTGGGTGGCCCTGTCTGCAGCCTGCCTCAACCTCGCGGTCAAGAAACGCTTGCGACTTGAAGAGACGGATGGCGATACAACTCTGGTTCTGAACCGGAAAGGACGGGAAGGTCAGATCCCGGGCTTCGGGCTGCCCAGGGGCGAAGCTGCGCTTGAGGACTGGCTAAGCGGACGGGGGAGTCCGTTGACCCTCAACAAGGACAACGGCACCTCTATCCAGGCGCTGGGGAAAAAATTCCGGGCGGCTATCGAGCGGGAGAGCCGAAACGTCTTTTTCAGGGCGAACAGGGGCTATCTCATTCCCGGGTTCATACTAAGCCTGGTTACCATTGTCGCGCTGCTGGCTTTCGGTGGACTGCAGCCGGGTCAGGAAGGGTTCGTCATCGTCTTTCTGGTCTTTTCCGTTTTTGCGACCGTCATTTCAGTCAATCTGGGGAGGGCCATCTTCCGCTTCGCCAGCATGAAACTGCGTATGGCGCTGATCTTCATAGTCTTTGGTCTCGCAATATCAGGGGCAGCTTTCGGTGCCTTCCATGTGAATGGCGGTGTGGATTCCTTGCCTGTTCTGCCGTTCATCGCGGTGGCGCTGGTTGCCCTCAACATCCTGTTCTTTTTCCTGATCGGCGCACCGACGGCAATCGGCCGCCAGGCTCTCGATGAAATCGAGGGTCTTCGGATGTATCTGAGCGTGGCGGAAAAGGAGCGGCTCAATATGGAAAAGCTTCCGGATATGAGCACGGATCATTTCGAGGAGCTTTTGCCCTACGCCGTTGCGCTTGGCGTCGAAAAGCCCTGGGCAAAGGCCTTCGAGGCCTGGCTGACAACCGCTGCCGGGGCGGCTGCGGCCGCCAGCTACCATCCGGGCTGGTACTCCGGCAATCACTTCGATGCCCGGCACGTGTCCGACAGCCTCGGCCGGACGGCAAGTTCCATGGCTGGCTCCTTCCAGTCGTCTCTGCCAGCTCCGAAATCCTCCAGCTCCGGATCGTCGGGTTCCTCCGGCGGCTTTTCCGGCGGCGGTGGCGGCGGTGGCGGTGGCGGCGGCTGGTAACGAGCTGAGGATCGTCAGCTCCGCCTTGCGCAAGCTGCTTCGAACGGCATAGTGGAAGCATCAAGCAGGAGCGGGGGTGCGGATGGCCGGCGAAACAATCACGCTAACGGAGTTTGTCAGCTTCAATCTGGCAATCCTCGTCTATTTCCTGGGCGTGCGGCTGAACAAGAAGATTCTGGTTCTGGACAGGTTCAACATTCCGGAACCGGTATCAGGCGGCCTGCTTGTCGCGTTCCTGTCCCTCGTAGTCTACCTGGGGCTTGGAACGGAAATCGGGTTCTCCCTGCAGTCGCGTGATTACCTGCTGTATTGCTTCTTTACGGCAATCGGCTTGAACGCCCGCTTCATGGACCTGGCCAAGGGGGGCAAGCCGCTTCTGATCCTGCTGATGCTCACCGTCTGTTACATGCTGCTGCAGAATGCTGTCGGCTCAGGCATTGCGGCGGCGCTGGGTCTGCCCACAGGGTTCGGCCTTCTTGGAGGCACCATTTCGCTGGTTGGCGGCCACGGCACGGCAATTGCGTGGGGGCCGAAGCTGGCCACCGACTATGGCGTTCCAGGGGCGGTCGAGATCGGTGCTGCGACGGCGACGCTCGGCTTGATCGCCGCCAGCCTTCTTGGCGGTCCGGTGGGCAAGTTTCTGATCGAAAAACGGGGTGGCAAACCGGATCCGAACCGCCCGGAAGAAGCCCCCATGATCGGCCTTGAGATGGAACGAGAGGCAGACACGAGCGTGACCCACACCGGGCTGATGCGCTCGCTGCTGGTTCTCAATATTGCCATTGGCCTCGGCGTCGCGCTTCAGGAAGCCTTGAGCGCGGGAATAGGCCTCGATCTGCCGGTCTTCGTCTGCTGCCTCTTCTGTGGCATCGTGCTGTCAAACACCGTGCCGCTGGTCTTTCCGAAAATGACCTGGCCAGCCCGGTCCAAGTCCCTGGCGGTCTTGTCGGACCTTGCACTTGGCATCTTTCTGACGATGTCACTCATGAGCCTGCAGCTCTGGACCATCGCGGGACTGGCAGGGCCGATGTTGCTCATTCTTTTCACGCAGGTCGTCGTTGCGGCCGCCTTCATCATCCTGGCGCTTTATCCGTTGATGGGCCGAAACTACAACGCGGCGGTGCTGGGTGCGGGCTTTGCAGGGTTTGCACTGGGCGCGACACCGACGGCCATTGCCAACATGACCGCAATCACCAAACACTTTGGCCCGGCAACCCAGGCATTCCTGATCCTGCCGCTCGTGTCCGCATTCTTCGTGGATCTGGCCAATGCGGTCATCATCCTTCTGTTTCTCGGAGGATGAGGGGCGCGGTCAGGCGGCGTCTGTCTTCTCGCTGAAGGGAAACCGTCCGTCGACCTGGGATTCCAGCAGGCTGCAGGCTTCGTCTGAAGTAACGGCCGCGGCGTAAAGGAAGCCCTGACCGTAGTGACAGCCGTTGGAATTCAACGCGTCATGGACCGCGCTTTCCTCGATCCCTTCCGCGACGGCGTCGATGTCGAGACCCTTGGACAGAACCAGTATGGCCTCGACGATGGCGGCACACTGCTTGTCTTCCAGCATGCGTTCGGTGAAGGACTTGTCGATCTTGACCTTCTTGATCGGGAAATCGCGCAGATAGCTCAGGCTGGAATGGCCTGCGCCGAAATCATCGAGCGCAATGGAAATGCCGGCTTCCGTCAGCTCGGTCAGGATGCGTTTGGCCGATTCCGGGTTCTTCACCAGCGACGTTTCGGTGATCTCCAGCACCAGCCGTCTGGGCGGAAATTCGAATTTCTTCAAGATGGCATTGATCTGGGTCGGCAAGGCCGGATCCTGCAACTGCACCGGCGACAGATTGAAGGACAGGTAGAGATCGTCCGGCCAGGTGGTAGCGACCTTGCAGGCGTCCTCCAGCAGATGCTGGGTCAGCTCGGAGATGATGCCGCAGTCTTCGGCAATCGGGATGAACTGCAGCGGCGGTACCTTGCCGAAATCGGCATCGGTCCAGCGTGCAAGGGCTTCGAAGCCTGCGATGCGGCCGGAATCCATGTCCAGGATCGGCTGGTAATAGGCCTTCACCTCATGTTCCGAAATTGCGCGGCGCAGACGCTGTTCCAGTAGCGTGCGATGCAGGATCGAGGCATCCATGTCGACCTCGAAGAACCGGTAGGTCGAGCGCCCCGAGGATTTGGCCCGGTAAAGGGCAATATCGGCCCGGCGCAATAGCTCGGTGACCGCGTGGCCGTCATGGGGGTAGAGGGCGATGCCGATACCTGTGCCGATGGAAATCTGGCGGTCGCCGAACTCGAAACGATCGTTGATCCGCGTCAACAGTCGCCTGGCGAAGCCGGCTGCCTCGGATTTGTCCTTGAACACAGGGGAGACGATGGCAAATTCGTCCCCTCCGAGACGGGCGACAATGCCTTCCTTGCCGAGAGTTTCGGCCAGTCGGTCGGCAAAGCTTCGCAGCAGATTGTCGCCAAAGGCATGACCATAGACGTCGTTGATCGGTTTGAACCCGTCGAGGTCGAGCATCATTACGGCACGAAAGCAGTCAGGCTTCACCTCACGGGTCAGATCGGCAAAGGCCTCCAGCAGCCGGCGGCGATTTGGCAGCCCGGTCAGCGGGTCGTGCTGGGCAAGGGCCAGGGCTTCGGAATGAGCCGACGATCTTGCCTTCAGCTCCTTGCGCAAACGGCGCGTTGCCCACGTGCCATATCCCAGACTGAAGATGGCGATGCCCAGAAGGAGGCTGGTGACCACGTCGAACGTCATTTGCGAATTATGAATTTGGTAGGTCGGGAAAAGTACTGGAAGGACCTTAACCCCAGTAAAAATGACAAGAACTATCGCAAGTAACGCAACTATAGATCGTGTCATATATCTGTTGTCTGCAACTTCCCGGTTCGCCACAAGGTCGGTCCCAATACATACAACTGCTAACAAGTCGCGCAGTTTCACATGCAATCCTTGAAGAAGAGTGAAACAAAGCAGACGGACTGGCGTCAAAATGGGCAGGTCGCCCGTTGTCCGGTTCCGCGAAAGGGGGTGACAAGTCTCCGTTGTCTTGGTAACGGACGGCGCAAACCGTTTCCGGTGTTATTCCACCAGACCAAAGGTCCAGATATCCATGCCCGATCTTCTGCTTGAACTTTTCAGCGAAGAGATTCCGGCCCGCATGCAGCGCAAGGCGGCCGAAGACCTGAAATCTCTCGTGACCAATGCCCTGGTGGATGCCGGTTTGCCCTATGAGGGTGCCAAGGCCTTCGCGACCCCGCGGCGTCTGGCCCTGCATGTTGCCGGCGTTCCCGCCGGTTCTGCCGCCACACGTGAAGAACGCAAGGGACCGCGCGTCGGGTCTCCCGAAAAGGCACTGGAAGGCTTCCTGAGAGGCGCAGGGCTGACGTCGATCGATCAGGCAACCATCCAGACGGACCCGAAGAAGGGCGATTTCTACGTTGCGGTGATCGAAAAGCCTGGCCGTTCGGCGATCGACGTCATTGCCGAGTTCATGCCGGGCATCCTGCGCAACTTCCCCTGGCCGAAAGCCATGCGCTGGGGCACCGGATCCACACGCTGGGTGCGGCCGCTGCACTCAATCGTCGCGACCTTCGGTCCGGAAACGGAAGAACCGGACGTGGTTCCGTTCGAATTCGATGGCATCAAGGCCGGCAAGACTACACGCGGCCACCGCTTCCTGGCGGATGAGGCCTTCGACGTGCGCCGTTTCGACGACTATGCGCCTTCGCTTGAGAAGCACAAGGTCGTGCTGGATGCCGACCGCCGCAAGGACATCATCCAGAATGACGCCAAGGATTGTGCGCTGGCGCTAGGCCTCGATCTGGTGGAGGATCCGGGTCTTCTGGAAGAGGTTGCCGGGCTGGTAGAATGGCCTGTGGTGCTGACGGGCAGCTTCGACGAGGATTTCCTGACGATCCCGGACGAGTGCATTCAGCTGACCATCAAGGTCAACCAGAAGTGCTTCGTGCTGAAGAACCCGGCCACCGGGCGCCTTGCCAACAAGTTCGTGCTGATTTCCAACATCATTGCCGACGATGGCGGCAAGCTGATCGTGGCCGGCAACGAGAAGGTTATCCGCGCACGCCTGTCCGATGCCCGCTTCTTCTGGGAAACCGACCTGAAGTCTAAACTGTCGGACAACCTGCCCAAGCTGGATGAAGTGAAGTTTCACGAAAAGCTCGGCAGCGTTGGCGAACGGGTGAAGCGCCTTATCGCGCTTTCGGCCGAACTGGCCACGGTCGCCGGGGCGGACGAGACCAAGGCCAGACGCGCGGCGGAACTCGCCAAGGCGGACCTTGTCTCCAACATGGTGTTCGAATTCCCGGAATTGCAGGGCCTCATGGGCCGCTACTACGCAACAGCCCAGGGCGAGGATGCGTCGGTGGCAACGGCTATCGAAGAGCATTACAAGCCGCAGGGACCAAGTGACAGCGTGCCGACCGACCCGGTCGCCGTTGCCGTGGCCCTTGCCGAAAAGCTGGACCTGCTCGCAGGTTTCTGGGCGATCGACGAAAAGCCGACCGGCTCCAAGGACCCTTACGCGCTTCGCCGCGCGGCTCTGGGCGTGATCCGGATCATTCTGGAAAACAACCTCAGGATCAGGCTGGGCGATGCCATTCGTTCCGCTCTGGACCTTCAAGGTGTTGAAGCGAGTGATCCCGCAGCTCTTGTTGCCGATCTGCTGTCCTTCTTCGGCGATCGCCTGAAAGTCCACCTGAAGGATGAAGGCGCGCGCCACGATCTGATCGACGCGGTCTTTGCATTGGAAGGCCAGGACGATCTCCTGATGGTGGTGCGCCGTGTCGAGGCGCTTGGCAAGTTCGTATCGTCCGACGACGGCACCAACCTGCTGGCTGGCTACAAGCGTGCGGTCAATATTCTGAAGGCCGAGGAAAAGAAGGACGGCAGCCCTGTTTCCGGCAAGCCGCACGCCGACCACTTCCAGGAGCAGGCCGAAATCGATCTGGCCGCTGCCATCGATGTGGCCCGGGCTGAAGCGGCCGACGCCGTGGCAAGCGAGAACTTCGAAGGGGCAATGGAGGCGCTGTCGAAATTGCGTGCTCCGGTCGACCGTTTCTTCGACGATATCCTGGTCAATGCCGAGGACGCCACGCTGCGCATGAACCGCCTGCAGCTCCTTGCTGAAATCCGCGATGCGACCCACGTCGTGGCGGACTTCTCGAAGGTGGCGGGATAAGCAAAGGATTGAGAATTTTGGGATTGGATTATTTTGCGTTATCCTATTCCAAATAGAAGTAGGGATATTTGGGTTGATGGAAACGAGATCGGACGGTCGAAGAAACGAACCGATGCAACCTGAGGAAGCTTTCGCTGAAGGAGAGAAAACGTCTCCCGCAAGCAATCAAGCAACGAGGCGTCGTACTATTCGCGAAATGGTAGTTGATAACAACACCCGGTTCGCGGCGACAATGAAGTCCCTTGGTGAATGACAAGACTGATTGAGCCGGTCTGGTTGTCACTTGATGAAACAGAAGAAATAATTCAAGCAGTTGGGGACCTCTATCCGAAGCATCGGGTCGAATTGGTGCGGCCAAACGAATTGGCTGCTGCATTGGAGCGCCCTGTAAATCGGTTTCATTATGCAGGCGAAACCAACCTCTTTATGCTCTCGTGTGAATATGTTTATGGTATCGGCAAGGCGCATGCCTTAGTGGACGGCAATAAACGTATAGCTTTTATGGCAGCACTAGTTTTTCTTGAATTTAACGGCATCAAGCTCAATGAGCCGGCTGACGAGTTTTTTGCCGTCTATATAAAAGCTTTGATGTCAGACAGAATAAACCTGCAGATGCTTGCGACAGTGTTTTCTGTCTTTTCAGTACAACTTTCCTGAATGGCCGCGCTTCCATTAAGTGGAAGCGCGGCTTCTTGGATGCAGCGCCTCACTCGGCAGGTGCAGCAGCGAGCCGGTCAACTGGTTTTTCCTGGATCGGCCAATGCACGATGGCGGCGAAGATGCCGAGGGCGATGCCCAGCCACCAGATGGCGTCATAGGAGCCTGTTTCGTCGTAGATCTTGCCGCCGAGCCACACACCCAGGAACGAGCCGACCTGGTGCGACAGGAAGACGAAGCCGAACAGGGTTGCCATGTAGCGCGGCCCGAACATGACGGCGACGAGGCCCGATGTCGGTGGCACGGTCGACAGCCACAGGAGACCCATCACGCCGGAGAACACGAGTACCGAGGCGGGCGTGACCGGCAGCATGATGAAGGCGATAATCGCGACGGCGCGGCCGAGATAGATCAGCGACAGGAAGATCGGCTTGGAATAGCGGCCGGAAATGTATCCTGACAGCAATGAGCCCGCGATGTTGCAAAGACCGATGAGGGCGATGGCCGTGGCACCCCAGGCGGGGTCAAGGCCAAGGTCGGCGATATAGGGCGGCAGGTGAACCGTGATGAAGGCGACGTGAAAGCCGCAGACGAAAAAGCCGAAGGTGAGCAGGATAAATCCGCGTGTTCCGAAGGCTTCGGAAATGGCGGAGGACAGTTTCTGGTCGTTCGCCGGATTGCTATCTTTCGGCAGCTCCGACTTGCCCCTGAGCGCGATCGCCAGAAGTGGAACAATTGCCACAAGGCCGGCGAAGACGATGAGGGTCTGCTGCCAGCCGATGCTGGCAATCAGCGTGCCGCCAAGTGGGGCAAACAGGAACTGGCCGAGAGATCCGGAGGCTGTGCCGATACCAAAGGCCAGTGTTCTCTGTGAAGGCGAGACGGCACGGCCGAAAGCCGCCAGAACCAGCGAGAAGGACGAACAGGCAATGCCGAGCCCGATGAGCACACCTGCGGAAATGTGCAGGGCGACGGTGCTTTCCGCGTCGATCATCAGCAAAAGGCCGGCACAGTAGAGGACTGCGCCAAGTGTCATGGTCTTCCAGGTTCCGAACCGGTCGGCCATCATGCCGGCGATCGGCTGTCCGATGCCCCACATAAGGTTCTGGATCGCCAGTGCCAGTGCGAAGATCTCGCGGCTCCAGTCCCTGGCCTCGGTCATGGGCTGAAAGAACAGGCCCATGGCAGAACGTGGCCCGAACGAAATGAGGGCGATCAAACAGCCGCAGGAAATCACCAGCGGGATATTCGGGCCGACCCGGCCGGTGGAGGAAGCTGTTGTCATGGACGTGTCTCTGATCGTGATATTACGATAGGAATAGTCTGAAGTGAGCCAATCTCAAAACGCGTATTTTTGATGGATTGATCAGCGTTGCAAATGGAACGGAAAAACTTCGATCATGTCAGCAAGTTGCACGTTGTGGTGGAAACACAGTAACAGATGTTGCGAGAGCACGGTTGGTTTTGCCGTTTGCATCTCGTATGTGAAGGCGATAATTGTTAGCCGGCTTTCCGGAAACGGAAAAGTTGCGCCTTAAGCTCAGGAAAACAAAGGCAAATCGGATTCCGCGCGAGAATTTTTCGGATTTTTGTAGATTTTCGATTTGCTCATGACTATATAAACTCCGAAAGAGCAAAAGTATGGGCATCACCGCCCGTTTTCTTTTGTCTCTGATATGCTCAAGTTGAGTATAATTAAATAGCGGCACAAAATACCCTTCGCGCCGCGCAAAAAAGGGAGGTCGCCATGACCATTGCCCAGACCAAAGCACCGGTTGGAGCACCGATTGCCGCCGGACTGACGGCACTGGAGCGTTTCGGCAAGCTGGAGCGCCCGGACCTGCGTTATACGCCGGAGGTCGCAGAGGCGACTGCGCCGATCTACGAGAAGGTCAAGCACATCATCCCGGCCATTGAATGGCCTGCTCTGGCGCCGACCATCCATGCGATCAACAAGCTGAAGAAGCAGCGCAACGCGGTTATCCTGGCGCACAACTACATGACGCCGGATATCTACCATGGTGTTGCCGATATCGTTGGCGATAGCCTGCAGCTGGCCATCGAGGCGACCCGCACCGATGCGGAAGTCATCGTCCAGTGCGGCGTGCACTTCATGGCAGAGACCTCGAAGATCCTGAGCCCGGAAAAGACCGTGCTGATCCCGGACATGCGTGCAGGCTGCTCGCTGGCTGAATCCATTACCGGTGCCGATGTGCGGGCCCTGCGCGAGCGGAACCCCGGCATCCCGATCATCACCTATGTGAACACGTCTGCCGACGTGAAGGCGGAATGCGACATCTGCTGCACGTCTTCCAACGCGCTGCAGGTCGTGGAAAGCTTCGGCGTCGACAAGGTGTTCCTGATCCCGGACAAGTATCTGGCCGCAAACGTCGGCAACAAGACCGACGTCGAGGTTCTGGTCTGGGACGGTGCCTGCGAAGTGCATGAGCGCTTCACCGCGGAAGAGCTGCGCGACTATCGCAAGATCGAACCGAATGTGAAGATCATTGCCCATCCGGAGTGCCCGCCCGAAGTGGTCGCGGAAGCCGACTTTGCCGGTTCCACCGCGCACATGATCGACTGGGTCAAGACAAAGCGTCCGGAAAAGGTGATGATGATCACCGAGTGCTCCATGGCGGACAATGTTGCCAGCGAAACGCCGGGTGTCGACTACATCCGCCCTTGCAACCTTTGCCCGCACATGAAGCGGATCACGCTGAACAAGATCCTCGACACTCTTCTGGAGATGAAAGAGGAAGTGGTCGTCGACCCGGCGGTGGCCGACAGGGCCCGCACCGCGGTCGAGCGGATGATCAACTTGAAAATCTGACCGGCTTCGGTCTAAACCGCATCTATGCGATTGCTTCCGGGCCTGCCGGCCCGGGAGTTTCTTTGGGGCTCTTGCCCCGTCTGTTCCAGGAAGTTTCCCATGGCCGTGTCGGTTGAGGATTTTGCACCTGCCTATATAGGCAAGGATGTGGATGATGTCGTCATTCTGGGGGGAGGTCTGGCAGGCCTTTTCTGCGCGCTGAAGCTCAGCCCGCGCCCGGTCACCGTCATCACCAACGCTCCGATCGGGCAAGGGGCGTCCTCTGCCTGGGCGCAGGGCGGTATTGCCGCTGCGATCTCCGAGCAGGACTCGGTGGAAAAACACCGCGACGATACGCTGGCCGCCGGCTGCGGCATTTGCGAGGAAAAGATCGTCGAAGAGATGACCCGCGAAGGCAGTGCCCGGGTTCATGACCTCTTGTCCTATGGCGTTCCGTTCGATCAGGATCTTGAAGGCCGGCTGAAGTTTTCACGCGAAGCCGCCCATTCCCAGAGCCGGGTTGTACGTGTGCGCGGCGACATGGCAGGCCGGGCGATCATGGATGCCCTGATCGCAGCTGTTCGCAAGACGCCGTCGATCCGCATTCTGGAAGGCTACATCGGCGAAAGCTTCATTGGCGAAGGACGGTATGTAACCGGGGTCCTGGCGCGCCGGCGTGGCGGTCTGGAACGGCTGATTTTCCCGGCAAAGGCCGTGGTGCTTGCTTCCGGCGGCATCGGTCACCTCTACGAACTGACGACCAACCCGCACGAAGCCAACGGTCATGGCCTTGCCATGGCGGCCCGCGCCGGTGCGGTGATTGCCGATGCCGAATTCGTGCAGTTTCACCCGACCGCGCTTGATCTCGGCAAGGATCCGGCACCGCTGGCAACCGAAGCCCTGCGCGGCGAGGGAGCCACCCTCGTCAACAAGGACGGCGAACGCTTCATGGAAGGTGTTCACCCGGAATTGGAACTGGCGCCGCGCGACATCGTTGCCCGGGCCATTCACCGGGAGGTGTCCGAAGGCCGGGGGGCCTTCCTCGACTGCCGGACAGCGATCGGCGAAAGGTTCAAGGACGATTTTCCGACCGTCTTCGCGGCAGCCTCCGCAGCGGGCATCGATCCGGCAAAGGATCTGCTGCCCGTGGCGCCCGCGGAGCATTACCACATGGGCGGGGTCCTGACCGATGCCAACGGCCGGACGTCGCTTGACGGTCTGTGGGCCGCGGGTGAAGTGGCTTCAACCGGTGCCCACGGCGCCAACCGCCTGGCATCCAATTCGCTGTTGGAGGCGGTCGTTTTTGCCGCGCGCATCGCGGAAGATATCCAGGGCCTGATGCCGACCCCGCGCAGCGCCTACTGGAACGAGATGGACGATGCTCCAGGCTTGCCGAGCCAGCGCAACGTCGAGGAGCGGGAAGCGATCACCGTTCTGCGCAAGACACTGGCGCGCAATGTCGGCGTGCTGCGTGACGCGGCCGGCCTCAAGACGGCCCTTGCCGATATTGCGCAGGTTGAACAGAATTGCGTGCGCCAGTCGATCCTCAACATGATGGTCGCCGGGCGTATCATCACCGCGGCGGCACTGAAGCGCGAGGAAAGCCGTGGCGGGCATTTCCGCAAGGATTTCCCGCAGGAAAACCCTGACATGGCAAGCCGCTCCTACACCACCTTGAAGGAAGTCGAAGCCATCACCGCTGAGGCCCTGGAAACTGCCTGACCGGAGAGGCGCATGACCCGTAGATTTTTGCCCGAGCTGCCACGCCTGATGGTGGATGAAGCCGTCAAGGCCGCTCTTCTGGAAGACTGGGGCCGGGCGGGTGACGTCACCAGCCAGGCAACGCTGCCACCGGATGCAAAAGCCTCCGCCGTGATTGCCGCGCGCAAACCGGGGGTTCTCGCCGGATTAGCCTTCGCCGAAAGCGCCTTTCGTCAGACGGATGCCGGTTTGCATTTCGAGGCCGTTCTGGCAGATGGTGACCGGTTGTCGCCCAAGGCAGTTGTCGCCCGGATCGAGGGGCCAGCCCGCGCGCTTCTCGCTGCCGAAAGGGTGGCATTGAACTTCCTGGGTCACTTGTCAGGCATTGCGACGGCTACGTCGAAATTCGCCGATCTGATCGCACACACCAAGGCGGACATCGTCTGCACCCGCAAGACGACACCGGGTCTGCGTGCGTTCGAGAAATATGCGGTCAAATGTGGCGGCGGTTCCAACCATC
>MDSZ01165710.1_pt1 | contig 14830 bp, 15 predicted proteins | sample 811201 | NCBI WGS metagenome assembly MDSZ01 (sample SAMN05326647, study PRJNA326480) | marine metagenome | isolation source: seawater | place: Indian Ocean: North | collected 2010
CTCAGGAGTAAACTTGGAACGTTCTTTCTTCATAGACACCTCTTCAATGGCGTTACTATAACGCCTTTAGTGAGTGTCCGGATTTATTAAACCACTACAGCTACGACCATTGGAGCCAGACTGGCAGAACTGCCGGCACGGGAGCGGGAAATTGCCGATCTGCTGTTGGAAGGCAAAAGTAACAGCGCCATCGCAGAAGTGCTGGGGATCAGTGCTAAAACCGTGGCAAATCGTGCAACAGTCATCCGGCAGAAGTTTGGCGTCAGCAGTACCGCCGAGCTGGTAAGAAAAATGCTGGGGCAGTGACAGGAGAATAGGTATAAGCCAGACGACAGCTTCTGCTGGCGTAGTCCACAGGCAGTTTTAGCGTGCAGATTCAACCTGTCTTTGAATTTTTTTAACTGAATCTGCATCAACTCTTAGTGCTAATGCCGATTTCTGTGCCCATGGACTGGGGGTTGCAGAGCTCTATTAGAATTCCTCATAATTTTATTATTTAAAATCATTATTCTTCATCATTTCCTTCCTATATAACGTTTCCTGTCAACGAATTAAGGAACGGATCATCATGACCAGCGCATTTAAATACAGTGTCAGGGAGATAGATTTTGATGAAAACTATCAGCCGGCAGACAATACACGGATTACTACGAATTTCGCCAATTTAGCCCGTGGTAGGCGCCGCAGAGAGAATCTCCGCGATACTTTGGTCATGATTAATAACCGCTTTAATGCCATGGCGTATTGGGATAATCCTAATGGTGATCGCTATTCAGTAGAGCTCAGTATTGTCTCTGTGGATCTGGATGTTGAAGGAGACGGTAATACTTTTCCTGCCATTGAAATCCTGAAAACCACGATAGTCGATCATCTGAAAAATGAACGGATCGATGGCGTGGTGGGGAATAATTTCTCTTCTTATGTACGCGATTATGACTTCAGCATTCTGCTGTCAGAACACAATAAAGCACGTGACAGCTTCAGTGTGCCGGATGACTTTGGCGATCTGCATGGCCGGCTGTTTCAGTCGTTTGTCGCGTCTGATACCTACCGGGAAAACTTCCATAAAAAGCCGGTAATCTGCCTCAGCGTTTCCGATAACAAGACCTACTACCGCAGTGAAAATAATCACCCGGTGCTTGGTTTTGAATATCACCCGAATGAGTCGTCACTGACGGAAAGTTACTTCAGAAAAATGGGGCTGCAGGTGCGCTACTTTATGCCAGCCAATACCACGGCACCGCTGGCATTCTATTTCTTTGGTGATCTGCTGAACGATTACAGCGATCTTGAGCTGATCAGTACCATCAGCACCATGGAAAGCTTCCAGAAAATATATCGTCCCGAAATTTACAATGCCAATGCCGTGGCAGGAGAGTGTTTCCGCCCGAGTCTAAAGCACCCGGATTATTCACTGACGCGGATTGACTACGACCGCGAGGAGCGCAGTCAGCTGGCTGTGAATCAGGGATTGTTTGCTGCAGAGTGTTTTATTCAGCCCTATCAGTCCATTCTCAATGACTGGTCAGCGAGCTTTGTCCGTTAAGCCTGCACGTTTATTAATAACCGGATTTAATAAGTATCAGCATGAAAAAAATATTACCAACGTCTACGGCAGGCAGCTTACCTAAACCTGTTTGGCTGGCAGAGCCGGAAAAACTCTGGTCGCCCTGGAAACTGGCAGGGCAGGATCTCGCTGAAGCTAAGCAGGATGCCTTGCGTGTTGCCTTGCAGGAGCAACAGAACGCCGGCATTGATATTGTCAGTGATGGTGAACAGACGCGTCAGCATTTTGTAACGACATTTATTGAAAACCTCAATGGCGTGGATTTTGAAAACCGCAGAACGGTTAAAATCCGCGACCGTTACGAGGCCAGTGTGCCGGTTGTGGTTTCAGCTGTATCACGGAAAAAGCCTGTCTTTGTTGCGGACGCACGTTTTCTCCGGGCACAGACGGATCAGCAAATTAAATGGGCACTGCCTGGTCCTATGACCATGGTGGATACGCTGTTTGATGCCCACTACAACAGCCGTGAAAAACTCGCCTTTGAATTTGCTGACATTCTCAATCAGGAAGCGAGGGAGCTGCAGGATGCGGGAGTCGATATTATTCAGTTTGATGAACCCGCCTTTAATGTGTTTTTCGATGAGGTGAACGACTGGGGAATTGCAGCACTGGAGCGCGCAGTTGAAGGCCTGAGCTGTGAAACTGCAGTACACATCTGTTATGGCTACGGCATTAAAGCCAATACCGACTGGAAGAAAACACTTGGCTCTGAGTGGCGTCAATACGAAGAAATTTTTCCAAAGCTGCAGGCATCAACGCTGGATATTATCTCGCTGGAATGCCACAACTCGCGCGTACCGCTGGAACTGCTGGAACTGATCCGTGGTAAAAAAGTTATGGTGGGTGCTATCGACGTTGCGACCGACCGGATTGAAACAGCGGAAGAGGTGGCAGCCACTCTGCGTAAAGCATTGCAGTTTGTGGATGCTGACAAACTGTATCCCTGTACGAATTGCGGGATGGCTCCCTTGCCACGTGATGTGGCAAGGGGAAAGCTTAATGCTCTGGCAGAAGGGGCTGCTATCGTCAGAGGTGAGCTGCTATCTGTTTAAGATATGAGATTCGATTAAGGAACGTTCTTACGAACTGCTTGGCTTAAAGGGCTTGAAGGCTCATTCGAGCCTTCTGCGGCGTCCTTTTAGGAAAAGCTATAAGAATCAAATGGTTATAGAAGTCAGAAAATTACAGGATTGGATGTGTATAAAACCACTGTTTAAACAGTGCTCAGCTCAGGTATTTTGCCGTGTACAAAATCTTCGTGGTATTGCTGTAGCATTTTGCTACAATGCTTGTGTCGAAAACTGAAGAGGCGGATTGTTATGGCCAAAGCATCATCACCCGTGCGTCTGGAAAGTAATCTTATGAGTGCAGCAGCCCTTGCGGGTTCGACCCTGCACCGCAGTGCCGCTGAACAGATTGAATACTGGGCAGATCTTGGCCGTAAGGTGGCAAAGGTCGTTGATCCTGAAGTGCTGTTATCTGTGCAGGCGGGGCTGGCTACGCTTCGTGTTGAGCGCACAGCGCCAACCCCTGTGGACCCGGATGAAGTGTTCGCAGCACTGGACCGTGAGCGCAGCTCGGGAGCACTCAGTGAAGCGATTGCCGCCGGTACTGTTCGCTACCAGGCATCAGCTACACACTCCGGTCTTTTAGAGGCCTGTTACCCGGACGGGCGAATCGAAGTTGGCCGGTTCATTAACGGTCAGTTTGTCTCTGAACAAAACGTATGAGCAGCAAACAGCTGTGGATGCTGGTGGGTGGTAATGGCGCGGGTAAAAGCACGTTTTACCAGCAGGTACTCAAGCCATTAGGCATGCCATTTATTAATGCCGATCTGATTGCCAGAGAAGTCTTCCCCGACGATCCTGAAGGCCACAGCTACGAAGCCGCCAGAATCGCCGAGGCCATGCGCTTCGAACAGCTGCAGGCTGGTAACAGCTTCTGCTTTGAAACCGTATTTTCCCATCCCTCAAAAGTCGATTTTATGGCACACGCGAAAGCGTTGGGCTATCAGATCATCATGGTGGTGATCCATGTCGAATCCACCGCCCTGAATTTCGCCCGTATCAGTCAGCGCGTGATTGATGGTGGGCATAATGTCCCCACGGATAAAGTCGAAGCCCGCATCCCACGGATGCTGGACAACGTTCGCCTTGCCATACCCCTGTGCGATCAGGTACGGGTGCTGGATAACTCACGGCTTGATACGCCGTTTTTGCCGGTGCTGACTATCAGGCAGGGTGTCCGTACGGAGCATTTGGCTGAAATGCCGGAGTGGGCGGTGGGGTTGTGAGGTGCGGTAGTCCTATTAAGTCCCAGAAAATATCCAGTTTGAAATGGCTGCATTTTTTCGGGAAGGTGTCAGTTTATTTGAGGTATGACCAAGCTCCATTGGGCTCAGAGTCCCTGCCACACGGTGCGATTCATTAGCGCATTCCGGGAATGTCCCTAGGAAATGATTGCCTATGGCAATAAATAAAGAGATGCAATGATTACGAAGCTGGGAAATAACTAGGGAATTTGTGGAAACTGTATGTACAATTGAGTAAATACTCGACAAGAATTGTATTCGGCGCATATGGATACATCTATGGTTTCCCCAGAGGAAGAGCTCACACATCAGCAGAGGCAGGCCTTTCTCGCAATCGACCATAGTCTCCTCGTGGGCAAGCGTCGGATTACGGCAATCAAAGGGAACTACAAATGGAGTTGACAAAGGATGTTGCATGTCAAGCGATTGCTGAGTTTTTTACAGACAAGCCGTTTGTATTATTTGGCACAGGAACTTCATGTGCACTTGATCTTAGTTTTGGGATGCCAGCTCTTGAGCGCCACCTTCGAGCCGAGCTTGCTCATGGAATGAGCGAAGTACAAGAACAGCAATGGCAGCAAGTGGTCTCTGCTCTTGATGCTGGCAGTCATGATTTTGAATCTGCAATGGACTTCATCAAAGATGAGGCTCTGACCAATCGAATAGTCGAACTTACTGCCAGTTTTGTTGCACACCACGACAATGCTTACGCTCACTCAATCATGTCAGGCTCATGCGATTGGCCTGCTGGCTCACTATTGAAAAAGCTGGTTGAAGCTTTGCCGCAGGCTGACAAACAACTTCACGTCGCTACACCAAATTACGATTTGCTGGCTGAATACGCCTTAGTCCGGCACAAGATTCCCTACATTACCGGATTTCACGGTGGTTTCCTTCGTCGCTACAACTGGGGTGAAGCGAAAAAGTCAGTTCAATCCATTGAGAAAGGTCTTGGTAAGACAAGGCCGCCATTACGAATTGTTGAGTGCAAGCATATCCGACTACACAAGCCACATGGTTCGTTAAATACATTTGAATGGGAAGCTCAGCTTATTGAATGTAACAGCTGGATACTCAACAAACCTGACGGCGTTGTGCGGGCCATGATCACTCCTGGTACAGCCAAGTATCAACGATTGCACAAGGACAGAGCGCAGTTGGCTGAGTACGACACAGCTGTTGGGAATCATGCTAGCTTCCTATTTTTGGGGTTTGGCTTTAACGATTCACAGCTTGTTAATAACGCATTTAGGCAAAAGCTAGAACAAGACCAATGCCGTGCTTTGGTGATCACTCGGGATTCGAACCCAAGAATAGAAGAGTGGCTTAGCAAATGTCCGAATATGTGGCTCATCTGCAAACAGACTGATTCAGATAAAAGCCGAATCTACAACTCAAAGTATGAAAACTGGCTACATATTCATGACAAGGAATTATGGCGTTTTGACGCTTTTACCAACGAATTTTTAGGAGGGTAACATGGCACTTTTTAGTTTCAATGATGACAGCTACACACTTGGCAACATCCGTGAAGTTGACACCCGAAAAGTAACCATTCTGGTTAACAGTGATAGCGATCTACGTAAAGCCAGAGTTGGACAACTTGTGACCGTGCAACTTAGCGGTGCAACTGAATGTTGGCTGATTGGCATGATTGATAAAGTCATCAAAGCGGTAGTCACTCAACCACTTACGCTGGAAATAACTGAGGAAGATGCTGACGAGATAGATTCTTTTGATGATAGCGTAGTCAATACAGTTAAGATCACGCTAATGGGTGCAGCCCGTTGGGATGCAATCGCTCAAAAATATAAGTTTTCACGATCACTTGATCACGTCCCTGAAATCGACTCAACCTGTTACGTACTTAAAGACGCTCACCTAGAAGAATTCATGCGTGTGATTTCTGAGTGTGGTGATGGAGAGCATTCACTGGAACTTGGCTCTTATAAGCTTAATGAAAACGCACGCGCTTATGTTGATGGCAATAAGCTATTTCAACGGCATGCTGCGTTGCTTGGAAGTACCGGCTCTGGTAAATCATGGACAGTCGCTTCTATTCTGGAAAGAAGCTCTCAGCTACCTTCCTCAAATCTTGTAGTATTCGACCTGCATGGTGAGTACAAGGAGCTTTCTTATGCTAAGCAACTGAGAGTACCAGGGCCGGATGAGGTTGAAATAGATGATGACTCGCTGCTCTTCCTGCCTTACTGGTTGCTCAATTCGGAAGAGATTCAGTCATTATTTGTTGACCGCAGTGAGTTCAGTGCACATAACCAGGTTGTTGTTGTGCAAGATGCAATTACAGATAAAAAGAAAGCTTTCTTGCAAGCGAATGGTCGAACCGATCTATTGCAGTCCTTTACTCTAGATAGTCCAATTCCCTACTCCCTTAGCGAAGTTATTGGGAAGCTTAAATATTTAAATGAAGAAAAAGTTGAAGGATCAAGAGGGCTTAAAAATGGTCCATTCAATGGCGAATTCTCTAGGTTGTTAGTTCGCATGGCCAGTCGCTTAAACGACCGACGCTATGGCTTTCTATTCAATAGTCCATATAAATACAACCAATACGATTCGCTAAGTATGATTGCTGAAAAACTGATGGGTTTTGGCCATCAAAAGCAAAGTATTAAAGTTATCGACTTCTCAGAGGTTCCTGCTGACATACTTCCCGTCATCATTGGCCTGGTTGCTCGCATTATCTATCAAATTCAATTCTGGACTGATCCGAATAGTCGCAGACCAGTTGCTTTTGTCTGTGACGAAGCTCACCTATATCTGCCAAGAAAAGAAGGCAACCCAGTTGAACGTCGAGCGGTCGAAGCATTCGAGAAGATAGCTAAAGAAGGCCGAAAATATGGCGTTGCATTAATGATCGTTAGTCAACGACCTTCTGATGTGAGCGCCACCATTCTCAGTCAGTGTAACAACATCATTTCATTGCGTTTAACAAATGCAGATGACCAAGCAACTGTTCGAAAATTGCTACCAGAAAGCCTGGAAAGCCTCTTAGAAGCATTACCCATTATGGATGTTGGGGAAGCTATGGTAGTCGGTGATTCGGTACTTCTGCCGAGTAGAATAAAAATTGATCCGCCTTTGGAAAAGCCATTGAGTGCAACAATAGATTTCTGGTCTCGTTGGCAAGAAGACGTTACTAATGAGGATTTTACATTAGCTGTTGAAAACATGCGCCGACAAAACAGAATAAAGCCATAAACCGAAGCTGTACCCTTAGGTTCAGTGCTTAAAGAGCTTCGTCGGCAATGGTTTTTAATAAGTAAGTCCATGAAACACCGATTTTAGGAGTTTTGATCCGTTGGAGGGATTGACCAGCGTCGTTCCTCCGCTGTTGTCTTGCAGGCTGACTCATTCGGCACATCCATGTGCCTCACCCTGTGGGCTGCGATGCAGTGCAAAACAGGCCTCCTGCCGTTTTGTGAACCCGGAACTATGAGAGTTCAGAATCACTTTTCTGCGGCCAATAAATACTGATGGCGGGATTGTACTCCGGGCCATCCATGGCCCAGCCCCTTCGGGCGCCTGCGGCGGTACAGATTGCTCCCGGCAATCTGAGGAACCCGAAACTATGAGGGTTCAGAATCACATCATCGGTTAAAACAAAAAAGGCCCTGACCAAAATATGGTCAGAGTTATTTGTTTGCGGGCGGGATTGACCAGCGTCGTTCCTCCGCTGTTGTCTCGCAAGCTCGACTGAACCCGCAACTATGAGAGTTCAGAATCACTTTTCTGCGGCCAATAAAAAACCCCTGATGCGAGCATCAGGGGTTTTGTATTGGTGGAGATGGCGGGATTTGAACCCGCGTCCGCCAATCCTCCACTAGAGGATCTACATGCTTAGCCTTCTCTATTGTTTTAGTTCGTCACGACCCGAGGGGCAGGGTGTTCGGAACGAGCTCGATTAAGTTTTGACCATTCAGCTCCGAGCGAAGCATCCAGGCGAGCCTGTAAGACTGAGCCCTCGTCCCCCGGCCACAGGCACCCGAGTTCAGAGGTAAGCGGGCTTAAGCCGCTAGTGCGTAAGTTTCGTCGTTTGCGACTATAACTTTGTATAACGTTGATTTACGAGATCGCTATACACTCTCGGCATGCACCCATAGCTTTGTAATCAGCGTCGAATCCTGATCATCCCCGAATTCTTCGTTCATACGCGCTAAGGCGTTTGGTCTGGCTGGTTGTCATTCAGCTTCAGACTATATGGTTGCTGCTCAAAGCTTTTTCAAGCCCATGAGGTGTCAACCAGAACAACGAGACAAGTTTAACACACTGTGCGCCAGGTTTCAGCGTACAGAATGCTTCATCACCCGTTCTTTTTGTTTAGCCCAGTCACGGTCTTTGGCGGTATCGCGTTTGTCGTGGCTTTGCTTACCTTTGGCCAGGGCGATTTCGGCTTTTACGTACGGACCTTTCCAGTAGAGGGCAGTACATACACAGGTATAGCCTTTGGCCTGAATTTTCTGTTCAATCCGCTCCAGTTCCCGTTTGTGCAGCAGCAGTTTGCGGGCACGGCGCGGCTCGGTAACCAGATGGGTAGAGGCCTGTGCAAGCGGCGTGATTAATGCGCCGGTCAGGTAGGCTTCACCTTTGTGGAAATCGATGTAGGAGTCCAGCAGCTGGCATTTGCCGGCGCGCAGGGATTTTACTTCCCAACCGGTCAGAGCCAGTCCGGCTTCTGTTTTGTCTTCCAGAAAGTAGTCGTGGCGCGCTTTTTTGTTGAGCGCAATGGTACCGCTGGGGGCTTTGGATTTCTTTTTACTCATAGACAGCATTATACCTGAGCAATGGCCGAAAAGGCACTATGGCTTGCGTTGGCGGGTTGAGAGCGCACTTTAAATTACTCACAATACCCTTATCAGATCAGGGGTCAGGACACGATGACAGATATTAAACGAGGTATGCACGGCACATGGGGCAGCCGCTGGACTTTCATTCTCGCAGCGACGGGCTCTGCAGTTGGACTGGGAAACATCTGGAAGTTCCCTTACATCACCGGTGAGAACGGTGGTGGGGCGTTTGTGCTTGTCTATCTTTTGTGCATTCTGGTGGCCGGCATACCGGTGATGATTGCCGAAGTGCTGCTTGGCCGTCGCGGACGCATGAGCCCGATTCATACCATGCAGGCGGAAGCCCGGCGTCAGAATGCTCCGCGTTTCTTCTCAGGCATTGGCTGGATGGGTGCAGTGTCCGGTTTCTTTATTCTGTCGTTTTACAGTGTCATCGCTGGCTGGACGCTGGCCTATATCGGTGAAATGGCCAGTGGTACTTTTAACGGCGCCGACGCAACGGTGGCCGGGGAAACCTTTGGTAATCTGCTTGGCAGTCCCTGGGTTCTGCTTGGATTGCACACCATCTTTATGATTATGACGGGCTTTGTTATTGCCCGTGGTGTGAAACATGGCCTGGAAGACGGCGTGCGTCTGATGATGCCGCTGTTGTTCGTGATGCTGATTCTGCTGCTGGGCTATGCCATCACCACGCCGGGCTTTGGTCAGGGCTGGAATTTTATGTTCTCGTTTGATTTCAGCAAACTGACCACTGAAAGCATCGTCGTTGCTCTTGGTCATTCCTTCTTTACTCTGAGCCTCGGTATGGGTGCGATCATGGCCTATGGCGCTTATATGCCGTCTGAGGCTTCGCTGACGAAAACTATTTTTACCGTCGCGTTTCTGGACACTCTGGTGGCGCTGGTCGCCGGTCTGATTATTTTCCCGATCGTTTTTTCTCATGGCATGGAGCCAGCCGCCGGACCAGGCTTAATGTTTCAGACTCTGCCAATTGCCTTTGGCGCGCTGCCGGGTGGCGCATGGATCGGAACCGCTTTCTTTGTTCTGGTTGCGATTGCTGCCTGGAGTTCTGCTATTTCCATTGCAGAGCCTGCCGTGGCCTGGGCGGTGGAGAAGGGCATCAAACGGGGCACAGCCACCATTATGGTGTGCGTGCTGGCCTGGGTTCTCGGGGTGGGTACTGTGTTGTCGTTTAACGAATGGGGAGATAAACAGTTCTTCGTGACCGAGACCATCTCTGAATCCGTTACTGACCCTGTCTCCGGTGAAGTATCGGCGAAGACGCTGTCGTCCAGTTTCCATTTATATGCCAATACTACCGATCTGAAGGCTGTGCCTCTGGCAGAAGGAACGGAGAGAGCCATCAGCGGTAAGACGTTTTTTGATATACTCGATTTCCTGACAGCCAATATCCTGCTGCCTCTGGGTGGTCTGGCCATTGCTGTATTTGTAGGCTGGCTGATGCGCCGGGAAGACAGCGCGAATGAATTGCAGGCGGACGAGACGGTGTATAACGTCTGGCGCTTTATGTTACGTTTCCTGTCGCCGCTGGCCATTCTGTTTATTTTTATCAATGGGCTTCTCTGATTACAGATGACGACTATTAGCCGCAGCGCACTGGTGATGTACAGTGCGGAGCAGATGTTTGAACTGATTAACGATGTGCGTCGTTACCCTGAATTCCTCAATGGCTGCAAAGCCACGCAAGTGATTGCAGAGGGTGATGACTTTATCGAAGCAACACTGACCATTTCCAAAGCGGGGGTGAATCAGAGCTTCAGCACACATAATGATTTGTACCGTCCGGAGCGGATGGAAATGCGCCTGCTGGATGGTCCTTTCAGTAAATTTGAAGGTATCTGGCGCTTTCAGCCTTTGTCTGACGATGCCTGCAAAGTGTCGCTGGATATGGAATTTGATGTCGGAGGGCTGCTGGCAGGAGCGGCTCTGGGAATGGTTTTTAAACAGGTAGCCAACACCATGGTGGATGCCTTTGTTAAACGGGCAAAAGAAGTTTATGGCTGACAAAATCCGGGTAGAGGTAGCCTACGCGCTGCCTGAAAAGCAGAAAATCCTTGCGGTGGATGTCGAAGCGGGCACAACAATGCTGGAGGCTGTGAAGCAGTCGGGCATTGAGCGGGAATTTCCGGAACTGGATCTGGCTGAGGCTAAGTTTGGTATCTTCGGGAAGGCAACGCGTACGCCGGAGACAGATGTTCTGCGCGAAGGCGACCGGGTGGAGATCTATCGCCCGCTCATTATTGATCCGAAGCAGGCCCGAGCTAACCGGGCGGCTAAAGGCAAATAATCCAGCTTGCGTAACAGCACCTATAAAAATGCCCGCCAGTATCGCTGCTGCGGGCATTTTTAATGTTCGCCGTTCAGATCCTGAAAAACCGCTGGCTCAGCTGCCAGGCATGTCGGTCTGGATGGTGTTCGGCGAGGATTCTTCTTTTGGAATGGAGTTCATCTGATTCTCTTCACTGAACTCATCATTCGGCAGTTCGCCTTCGTAACGGACGTATTGGCCCGCTTCGTTGAAGAAAAGACTGATCTTATAGTTTTTTACTATTTCATCTCGCTTCTCTAATGTATAAATATAATCCCATCGGTTCTGGGAAAACGGGTTTTCCAGCACGGGTTTCCCCATAATGTAGGTGACCTGGCGCTGGTTCATGCCGGGTTTGAGCTGGGCCAGCATGTCGGCGGTAACGATGTTGCCCTGCTGGACGTTGAGTTTGTAGACCCCCGGGAAGACACAACCGTAAAGGGTTGCAATGCCGAGTGAAACAATCAGAATTGTCGCTCTCTTAATCAAAGTGCTGTCTCGTAAGTTGCGTTGGCGCATGGAGCAGGGATAATACCCGATTAAACAAGTTGCTGTGAAATATTAGAGGAAAACCATGTCCGATCAGAACGTGGAACTGCGCAAAGTAGGATTAAAAGTCACTCTGCCACGGGTGAAGATCCTGAGCATTCTGGAAACCAATCCTGATGCCCATATGAGCGCTGAAGACGTATACAAGTCTCTGATTGAGGCTGGTGAAGATGTAGGCCTGGCGACGGTATACCGGGTTCTGACCCAGTTTGAGAGCGCTGGTCTGGTAACCCGCCATAACTTTGATGGTGGCCATTCTGTGTTCGAACTGGCCCGTGGTGAGCATCACGACCACATGGTGAACGTGGAAGATGGTACCGTGATTGAGTTCACCAACGAACAGATCGAAAAACTGCAGCACGTGATTGCTGAAGAACACGGTTTTGATCTGGTCGATCACAGTCTGGTGCTGTACGTACGTAAGAAGCACTGATTGTCGCTGGCCGCAGTGCCGGATGATAAGCAAAGAAAAAGCAGCCGGATGGCTGCTTTTTTGTGCCTGCGATTCACACAGAGCGAACGCACAGCCCTGGCCAGAGGCCCTGTTTTGCAGGGCGTTTACTTAACCAGTGCCAGCATTTCTTCGGCGTGTGCCAGCGTCTGGCGTGTAATGTCGACACCACCCAGCATGCGGGCGATCTCTTCAGAGCGCTGCTTGCTGTTAAGTTTACGCAGTTGCGTGTGGGTCGCTGTATCGCCGCTGATTTTACTCACCTGATAATGCTGATTGGCCTGAGCTGCGACCTGTGGCTGGTGAGTCACACATAAGACCTGACCATCTTTACCCAGTGAGCGCAGCAGGCGGCCAACCCGCTCAGCCGTACCGCCGCCAATACCCACATCCACTTCATCAAAGATCAGGCTCGGGATGTCACTCACGGCGGCTGTCACCACCTGAATTGCCAGGCTGATGCGCGCCAGTTCACCACCTGAGGCGACTTTCGCCAGTGCTCCGGCCGGCATGCCGGGGTTGGTCTGTACATTGAAGCTGATACGGTCGATACCATGACGGCTGGCACTGCCTTCGTCCACGGCGTCGAAATGGGTTACAAACTTCGCTCTGCCCAGTGCCAGTGCTTCAAAGTGTGCTTCGACTTCAGCATCCATGCGCGCTGCGGCTTCACGACGGGATTCGCTCAGTGTTGCAGCCAGCTGACGGTATTCGCGTTCCAGCGCTGCGGCCTGCTGTTCCATCTCCGCCAGATCGTCGTCACTGAGATTAAGTTCGGCCAGCGCCGCTTCCTGTTCCTGCCAATAGTTATACAGTTGCTCCGGCTGAATCTGATGTTTGCGGGCAACGCGGTAGAGGTCAGAAAGGCGGCTTTCTACCTGTTGTAAACGGTGCGGATTGATGTCCACCAGATCCAGATAATGCTGCAGTGAGCGTCCGGCTTCATCCAGCTGAATCTGAGCCTGCACCAGCAGATCACGGGCCTCATTGAGCAGCGGGTGCTGATCGTCGATTTCATTGAGGCGTGCAATCGCCTGCTGAGCCAGTTGTACGGCGGCCAGTTCTCCGTTGTCATCACCGTAGCAGGCGGCCAGAGCGTACTGACCGCTGAGCAGCATGCCTTCGGCGTTGGACAGACGTTTCTGTTCACTCTCAAGCTCCGGAATCTCTTCCTCTCCGGGGCTGAGTTCACGCAGTTCTTCGACCTGATAGGTGAGCAGCTGGCGCTGGGATTTTACTTCAGCGCTTTCTTCTTTGAGTGTTGCCAGTTTCTTTGCCAGCTGTTGCCATTCGGACCAGACCAGAGACACTTCGCTGACCTGCAGGCTGAGGCCACCAAAGGCGTCGACCAGCTGGCGCGGTGTTTCTTTCTGCAGCAGCCGCTGATGAGCGTGCTGGGAGTGTATTTCGATCAGTAACTGACCAAGGTCTTTCAGATCCGCTGCTGCTGCCGGGCGGCCATTGATGTAGCCACGGGAACGGCCCTCGGCGGAAACGATGCGGCGCAGAATAATGCAGTCGTCATCCACCGGGATATCACGTTGCTGCAGCCACAGGCTGGCCTGAGGATTCATACTGAAGGTCGCAGCGATTTCGGCTTTGTCGGCTCCCTGACGTACGCAGTCAGCATCGGCACGATCGCCCAGAGTCAGACCCAGGGCATCCAATAGAATGGATTTACCGGCACCGGTTTCCCCGGTGATAACGGACATCCCGGCGTGCACCTCAAGTTCCAGGTGGTCTACCAGGGCAAACTGATGAATCGACAGATGAACCAGCATACGATGCTCCATATCTGAATATATATACAGTGTTTTTATATACAGTATCAGGATCTGTCAAGTTTATTTTTTAACCAGCCCTTGAATCTCGTAAAAGCCTCCCCCATATAGGCGACAGTTCCATTAACAGTGACAGAGGATAAACAATGTCGGACGAGCAAAAGATTCAGGAAGAGCAGCAGGAGCAGCTGAACGAAGAGCAGGTAAACCAAGCCCCTGAAGCCGAAGAATCCACTGGCGAATCGGCAGCAGAGGGTGTTGATGCACTGGCGGCAGCCCAGCAGGAAATTGCGGACCTCAAAGAACAGATGCTGCGTACTCAGGCTGAGATGCAGAATGTTCGTCGCCGTGCCGAAACGGATGTGGAAAAAGCCCACAAGTTCGGCGTAGAAAAATTCGCCAATGAGATGCTGACCGTGGTCGACAACCTGGAGCGTGCCCTGGCGGCAGCGGCGGGCGATGACGAAGCCACCAAAGCAATCCGTGAAGGTGTTGAAATGACCCTCAGTGGTCTGGTTGCCGGTCTGTCCAAGTTCAAGGTGGAAGCGGTTGATCCACAGGGTGAAACCTTCAATCCGGAACTGCATCAGGCGATGTCCATGATTGAGAATCCGGATGTTGATCCGAACACCGTGATTGCTGTGATGCAGAAAGGGTACACCCTGCAGGGCCGTCTGTTACGCCCGGCGATGGTGATGGTCAGCAAAGGCGCAGCAAAAATCGACGAAAACGCCTGATTTTTCTTGTTTAAGGCCCTTGAAAGCAGCTTTGCCGGACTTATATAGAAGTCAACGCTGAAAAACAGTTACAGATTGAGCGCAGCGCAAGCTGCCAAAACGGAGACATACAAATGGGTAAGATAATTGGTATCGACCTGGGCACCACCAACTCTTGTGTTGCGATTCTGGATGGTGACAAAACCAAAGTAGTTGAAAACTCTGAAGGCGATCGTACTACGCCTTCCATTATTGCGTTCACTGACGACGAAACTCTGGTAGGTCAGTCTGCAAAACGTCAGGCGGTGACTAACCCGACTA
>MDSZ01262236.1_pt1 | contig 14829 bp, 14 predicted proteins | sample 811201 | NCBI WGS metagenome assembly MDSZ01 (sample SAMN05326647, study PRJNA326480) | marine metagenome | isolation source: seawater | place: Indian Ocean: North | collected 2010
CAATCTTTAATGAACATAATGTAAAAGCAACATTTTTTACAAACTCTATTTTTTTGTCAGAAGATAATTTAACTAGGTATCTTAGCAATATAAATATAAATTCATCTGAAAAATTAATATCAAAATCTGGAATAAAAGAGTTGGTTAAAGATAATCATGAAATTGGAGCACATACCCATACACATTTCACTTTATCAAAATTAAGTTTTGATGAGTTTGTTGTAGAAGATTCTAAAAATAGAAACAAATTAAAAGAATTTGCAGAAATAAAAAATTTCGCAATACCTTATGGAATGAGAAGATACTTAACTGAAGAACAAAAAGAATATTTAGAAAAACAATATAACAGTATTAGCTTTGGGGAACCGGGAATGCAGTTTAAACAAGAAAAAAATTATATCCAAAGATACCCATGGTTAATTGAAAAATCTTTTTTTTATAATTTGGAAAATATTTGTACTAATACTTCATATTTCAATAATTTAACTTTAAGAAGTGGACTAGGCTAGTTAATTTCTAACTGATATACCTATATATAGAGGACTCAAAAATTCATTTTTGTCGTTAAAAATTAAAATATTATTTTTATAATCTTTGTCCTTAATAAATAATTTATAAGCACTATTTTCTCCAACCTCATCAGAAATGATTATTTTTGGTTTTATATTATTTTTTTCTAATATTTGAAAAAGAAAATCCTCACTGTTTTTTTCATGTGTGCTGCTTACAATTACCGAATTATTCATCATGGTTAAATCTATAGTAAGGAGATATTCTTCCAAAGGCTTATTTAATAAACTAATATTTTCAAAATTTTGTAAATCACGAATCAAAACACCTTTTCTTGGGTTGATGTCAATTCCTATATATTTTTTATTAAAATTTGGATTATTAACTATGTAATTTTGTAGAAGAAATGGCAATCTACCTTGGTCATAGCCAAACTCAAATAAATAATTAACGTCTGAAGTTATAAAAGCTATATAGGGTAACAGTCTATAGTCCCATTTATTTTTAAAATCAACATCAGAGAATGATGAAGAGAAAGTGTTTTTATAATTTGATTTATGTATCTTTATATTATCAATATCTTCAAAAAATAAAATTAGATCATTTTCTGTAATATTAAAATTATTTAATAAATATAGCTTTAAGGATTCCAGATTATTATCCGTAAGTTCAAAGGAAAAATTTGTGTGTTCTTTTGAAGAGAGTAGCCAAGAAAAAGTATTTAGAATTGAGAGGCAAAGTCTTTTTATAGAAAATATAACTCTTTTAACAAAAATTATTACAAATAATAAATTAAATTTAATTATTAAATCTATAAATTTTTTCATAAACTCTAATTTCGTAAATAACTAAGTTAATTGCAAAGATTAATAAGAAAATAGCAAAATAAGGCCTTGAAATATCTATATTCTCACTATTAGATAGCTCTATTGTATAAATTCTACATTTACTTTGTGTTGATACGTTTTGTTTATCTATGTCATAAAGTAAATTATTAGCACCATCAAGACACTCATCTTTAAAATTTTTGTCATACTCTTCTCTGTTTGATGAAAAAAGCAATTTTGAAGTGGATTTGTTTTTACAATCAGAACTATATTCATTAATATTACCGGAAACGTGAAGTGTTTTAAGTAAGTTATTTTCAAAAAACAAAATATTATTAACACTGCAAAACAATGAATATTCATTTGCTGCAATAAGTCTTTCTGATTCAAATTGACTATTATTTTTTGGATGTCCTGAAATAAAAATAATTAATAAACCAAATAAAATTACTAGTACAAGTTTAAATTTTGGATTCTTTTTTAAGATATTTGAAAGTACAAAAACAAAAGCTATTGATAGAAAAAATGAAAAATAAAAAGCCTTAAATGTATCGCCCTTATAAGGGTTGAAATTATTAGAAGGTATACCTATTACATTTAAATATAAGATAAATATTCCAAAAAAGGGCGCAATATAAAAATTTCTATTTTCTTTATCTTTGTACGAGTATCTAAAAATAAGAATATAGAAAATAACTGAAAAGAATATAGAAAGCAATTTTCTAAGATAATTTTCCTGCATTAACAAGGATGAAAGTGGTCCAGCATAGTTAATCTCTCTTTTATTATTAATAAACAAATTAGAATCGTTTACTATTAATTCTTTTCTATTTTGTGAAAAATAATTATTTCTCATATCAAAAATTTGGTTGAAGTAGTCACCAAAGGTATCAAGAATAAATAAATTTATGGCAGATTTTGCATGAATATCATAATAATTTTCTTGATAGTCATATTGAAAGAAAGGATTACGAATAACTTCTTGAGGTGAAAATCTAAAAATAATGTCTAGACTTGCTTTATAATCGTATTCAGGATCATATGGTCTTTCTAAAGGCGAGGTTTCAGTAATTCTAAAGTTTTCAAATTGCATAATCGATAAAGCTGAAACAAAAATTAATGAGACTATTAATAAACTCTTAATATTTAAAATTTTGAAAACTTTAAAGTAAGACACAAACAAATAAAGTATGATCATTCCAGCTACGGAGCCTTTTGTATTGAGCGCAATTACCAAAAAAGGTATTGTCAAAATTAAGTTTATATTGGTTTTACTAGCAATAAATTTTTCTAAGTACAACAAAATCCAAGGAAGTGTAGCAAAACATAATACTTCAGGCTTCATAACCGCCCGCATATAAATCGATTGAGGAAAGACTAATAGGCCGAGAATAGATATAAAAATCGTTAAGTTATCAAATTTTTTAAATTTTAATAGCCTATAAATTCCAACTAAACCAAATATAAAGAGAATTAAGTTTACATTATGTATAGAAGAACTTATAACATAGTCAATATTTCCAATGTTGATTAGTTCAATTTTATTTTTAACAGATAGCGAAATTAAATAATAATAAAGAACACCTTGGCCATAGTCTATATCAACTTCAACACCTAAAAAGTAGTTTAAATAATCGTAGTATTTAGAAAAGTCAACATTTAATGTAGCAATGTAATAGAAGTTTATCCAAATATGTGTAATGTAAACTAAAAAAGAAATTATTAATACGCCAAGAACAAATTGTTTATTTTTTAACATTTTTAGAGCTATTAAAAATTAAAAAAGAGTTAATAAAGTATAAGAGCAATTTTAAACCATCAGAAAATCTAGAGATTTGGGTTGTGCCATAAACTCTAGCTTTGTAGTGAACGGGATATTCAAGTATTTTTCCACCAGAATATGCAGTTGAAAAAATAAAATCAAAATCACCAAATGGATCTTGAACTTTTAAATTACTACTCCAATCATATAAGTGATCTAATGAAGATTTTTTAAAAACTTTAGTTCCACAAAGTGAATCAGTTAGCTTTTTATTTATTACAATTGAAATAATAAATTGGAAGAATAGATTTCCTAGACTATTCAACTTTCTCATTGCACCTTTTTCCATTTTATATATAAATCTTGTTCCATTTACAAAGTCCGCCTTACCTTCTTCAACGATATTAAAAAAATTAACTAATGTTTCTGGAGCAACAGAAATATCAGAATCTAAAACAGTAATTAAATCATATTTACACAAGTTAATTGCTTCTAAAACACCAGGTCCCTTACCATTACTTTTTTGTTCAATAACTTGTATATCAATGTCGGAATATTCTTTTTGAATTCTTTGTGCTTCTTCTAGTGTCAAATCTTTTGAGCTCCCACAAACTATTATTATTTCATATGGTGTAGCAAATTCTGGAATTCTTGAGATTAAAGGATATAGGTTTTTCTCTTCATTTTTTGCAGGGACAATTATAGATTTTGACATAGGCATGTAGTTGTTATGTTTTTTGCTTAAAATCAAATAATTGTTAATTCCCAAATTAAATTTAAAAAAAACAATTTCGAGTAACATATTAAAAAAATTACCAATTGTTAGAAATTTAAATGGAAAAATTTGTCTGGTAAATGCTGTAATCAAAGTGAAACCAGAAGACTCAGCTATCGAGTAAACTTTTTTATGATGAATATAAGATCTAGCTGGTGAGTTTTGTTTAAATTTTAGAAGCTCAAAAATCTTGAGGAATAAATTCCATTTTGGGTTGATTGAATTAATAATTATTTTTCCATTTTCTTCTAGAATTGTATCTAAATATCTCAAAAAACCATATATATCTTTGGTGACTTCAAAAATATCTGTTAGTACAATTAAATCGAATTTTTCATTTTGTAAATTTTTAAGCTGCTCTACAGTATCTTTTTCTACGTCAACTTTTACTAAATAATGATTAAACCTAGTAAAGTTTTTAAATGCATTATCTTGGTTTAAAATATGAATCCATTTAGTGTTCGAGTTTATGAATCGATTAATTTCATTCTCGTGTCTCTGAAAGTATGTTTTAGAGTTTATTTTTATCATTTTCGACTTTTAATAACATTAAATCCAATGTTAATACCTTTTACTATTTTCTTTATATAATTATTTTTGATAAATGAATAACAAAAATCTACAAGTTGCAAACTTTTTTTGGGGTGGAAAATTATCATCTTATGAAATTGCTAATATTTTATCTTTTAAAAAAAACAACTTTAAAGTAAATGTTTGGTCTTATCAAGATTTAGATTTACCTGATGGAATTAATCTATGTGATGCAGGCAAAATAATATCTAAAGACTATCTTTCAAAGTTTACTCAAAATTTTCAAAAGTCAAATATGTCATCTTTTTCAAATTTATTTCGTTACAAACTTTTAATAAAGGAATCTGGATGGTGGTTTGACTCAGACTGTATATGTCTAAAAAGTTCTGAAAAATTTTCAGAATTAGCGAAAGACAAGCCTTTTACGCTTGCATTAGAAAATCCTTCATTAGTAGGAAGTTCAGTAATGTACATAAATGATATAAACATACTTAACGAATTAATAAACGAAACAGAGCAAAGGATAAATAATAACAACTACAATTTTTACTGGGGTGAAATAGGTCCTTATTTAATTACAGATGTGTTTAGTGATTTAAATATTCTAGATAAGGTAATCTCATCTAGCTATTTCTTTAAAATTAAACCAGAAGAGTTTAAAGTTTTTTTTGATCCAAATTCACTTAGCTTTGTTCAGTCAGAACTAATTGATTCTTATGTATGCCACACTTGGAATGAAATGTTCAGAAAACATAATATCGAAAAGAAAATATTACCCCCTAAAAATAGTTACCTATCTAATCACATAAAAACTTTTGTAAACACTCAAAATACAAAACATTATGGAGATTTTTTTAATTTGAGATTTAATCCTGTTTTCAAATATTTTTATAAAACTATATCCAGAATTAAAACTTTAATTTAGACTTCTTTAAATATGTTCAAAACAGCAGTTCTCACCAGGTACACAACTTATATTGTTGGTGCATTAACGACTGTAATAAATTTATTTATTATCACATACTATCTAGACGTTAATGAATTTGCCGTCTGGGGTATTTCTACTTCAATAGTTTATATTTTTTCACAAATAGGCCAGTTGACCTATGTTCAATATATTGATAAATACTTTCCCAACATGTCATTTAAAGAAACAAAAATTAAAATTTATCAATTTTTAAAAACAATAATTTTATTTAGCCCCATATGGCTTTCATTTTTGTTTATATTAGATGGTTTAGGCTATTTTGATAAGTTCCTAATTGAAAATATATATATACTTTTTCTTTTGTTAGTTACATTAATTGTTCTAGAGTCTGGAATTGAAATAACTTCAAAATACATGCTTGCACTTCAAAAAACGAAGTCATACGACCTAAACGAATTTTTAGTACTGAAGCTTTTAAGAAGTGTTCTTTTTTTTGCATTTCTTTATAACGGGTATAGTATTTATCATTTATTTTTTGTTTCGATTCTATTAAGGAGCTCTTTTCTACTGTCCATACTTAGCAAAAATGAAAACAATATTAAAGCTCTAGTAGTAAACATAATTTCATCTAGTGTGTTTAAAAACAATTTTGAAAATTTGAAATATACGTCAGTGGCATTTATTATTAAAACGCTCCAAATAACTTTTCTTAATATTATCTTCTTGATATATTCAAATTTTTCAGATAGTACTGAAATTGCCACATACTCACTTGGAATACTACTTATTAATAACTTAAGGCCAGTAATTTCTTCATTTTCAAGTTTACTAACTCCTAAGATATCTAAGCGTGCAAATATTGGCAATGATTCCTCAAATTTTTTACTACTAACATCCTTTTTAAATACACTTCTATCGAGTGTATTTATTTGCGGTTCTTTCATCCTTATTCTGTTCGAGGAATATATAAATGATTATTTTATTGAATATGGTGGAAATGTAATTTTCACAATTTTTCTATCCATTGTTGCTGCAACTATTATGTCAATATATCAACCCGTACTTCTAATGGTAAAGTTTTCAGAAAAAGAAAGAATTTTGCTAAAAAGGATTACGATAAGTTATTTATCTTGCCTTGTGTTATTTTTTATATTTCAATTAATTGAATTTAATAATTTGATACTTTTTTATATTCTGTTTGAATTATTAAACCTTATTTTTTGTAAAAACGTATATATTAATACATTTGGTAAAACTGAAATCTTTTTATTTTCTTACACCTATTTGCTGAGCGTTTTTATTATTTTGGCTTATAGTTTTTTATTAATTAATAACTTTGTTTTAGTTGTTATTCTTTTAATAACATTTTTCCTAGTTGATTATTCAAGATTCAAAAAAAGAAAATTTGATTTAAATATATGAATTTTTTATATTGTTTTGATTCCAATTATAACTCTCAAGGCTTAACTTCAATTAATAGCTTAATTAGTCAAACAAGCTCAAAATTATCAATATATGTAATTCATGAAAACCCAAGTTCTATTAATGAGCAAATAAAAAAAATTAATGATAAAAATGTTCACGATATTCACGTTTATAAGTTTGAGAAACAACATATAAAGTTTCCCAGAGTTGAAGGCACTCATGTCTCTGATGCAACTTACTATAGGTTATTTATAAGCGATTACTTGCCCAGGGAAATAGATTTCATTACTTATATTGATGCAGATATATTGTGCCTAAAAGAACCAAATAAAGAAATTCAAGCAACTATTGACACTATGGTTCAACGCAACTCACCCATAGCAGCTTTAACTGAATCAATAGGAAACAAAGAAGATATAAAGAGACTAAATTTGAATCAAGAAAACTACTTCAATGCAGGGGTTTTAGTTATAAACATGGAGAAGTGGAATAAAAAAAGTGAAGAAAGTGAATTTATTAATAACTTAAACCAAATAAAAGATAAAGTTTTGTGGTGGGATCAAGACGTTTTAAATTTTACATTTGATGGTGAGTATACAGAATTAAATAGTTTATTAAATTATCAAATTGAGCCTAATAACAATTACGATGCAAAAAAAATAGAAGAAGAAGTAATATTTCTTCATTACCTAGGTAATACAAAGCCGTGGTCTTTTAATGGTTTAATAAATAATTATTCAAAATATTATCAACAGCATTATAGAAAACTAGAAAAAAGTAAGTACCATTTAGTTTCTAAAAATTTTAAATCTGACTATTTAAAATTTTTAAAAATTTTATTTTTTAATTTTAGAGAAATTGATTACAAAATAGCTTTTGTGTACGAGTCTAAAAAATCACTATTTGAAAACTTAAGAAACAAATTGCTTTAAGAAGAGGTAATTTGAGCCTATATTTAGGTACTTCCTATAATATAATTTTAATATGAACGATATCAATTTTTGGGAAAACTCTATTAATGAAGGTTTCTATGATAAAACTATTTCGGATGGACTGAATAGCAATAGAGACATCCAATCACAGTGGCACGACATTACTTACAAAAATGTTCTTAAAAAAATTAATCAAAATTTAAAAATACTTGACTATGCATGTGGTTCAGGAACATTCCTTGGAAGATATTTTCAAAATGAAGGTTTTGGTACTGATATTATTGAAAAGCAAGTTGATTATGCAAATAAATTATACGGGAACAATAATAATTTTTTTTACTTAACTAATGAAAATATTGTAAAAAATTCTCCCTATGAAGTAATAACGATTTTGGGATTGCTAGAGTTCTTAAATGATTCTGAAATAAAAAAAATTTTTAATGAACTAAAAGAGGTTATGAAGAACGATTCAAAAATTATAATTACAACACCAAACTATGGAAGTTTTATGAAGTATATAGAAAAAATTGCTAATAAGATTGGAGATGTTGATTATTCAAGTGTAAACATAAGTGATTTCAATGAAAAAAAATTATATAAAACATTAGAAAACAATGGATTTGTAGATATAAAGATATCTAAAGTTGTAAATTTTGGTGTTTTCTTTTCATTATTAAATAACAAAATTGGATCATTTATGAATTCATTAATTGCAAGTATTACATTTAACAAATTTGGATATATTCTACTTGCTGAAGCGTACGTGAAAAAATAAATGTCTAAATTTGATCAGCTTTCAGTTATTCTTCCAACGCTAAATGAGAAAAAAAACTTAGAATACTTAATACCTGAAATTGTTGAAGTTTTAAAATCTGAGAAAATTTTCGATCATGAAATTATAGTTGTTGATGATGGCTCAACAGATGGGACTGCTGAATTAATAGACTCCTTAAATAATAAAAACTTTAAAATATGCTTCATTGAAAATAAGCCACCTCTTAATTTACCTTTATCAATTAATAAAGGAATTGAAAGTTCAAATTTTAGAAATGTAATGTGGTTGGATGCTGATGGCTCAATGGGCAGTAATGCCGTTCTGAAAATGATAAAAGAAATAAAGCAATATCCAGATAGTGTATTTATTGGTTCCAGGTTTGTATCTGGTGGTGGTTACAAAGGCCAAAAAGAAGACGATTCAGAAACTTTATTTCGAGTTATAAAGAATATAATTAATTCAGAAGATTCTATTCTTGCTGTTTATTTGTCTAAGTTATTTAATAATTTGTTAAAAGTACTTTTAAATTCGAGTGTTAATGATATTACAAGTGGATTCATTATTGGAAAAAAAGAGTACTTTAACTCTAATTGTTTTGTAGATTCAATTTATGGCGAATACTTTATAAAAGTAATATCAGATCTTGAAAAAAACGATATAAATATTTTTGAAATTGGATACTTTTGTACACCAAGACAATTCGGTGAGTCTAAAACAAGTTCAAGCTATTTAAGATTGTTCAAATTAGCTTTACCTTACTTAAAAGCGGCATTAAATTACAGATAGATGTATAAAGTTTTTGACAAAAAAAATAATTTATTAGCCATAGTTAACAAAAAAATTGATGATACAAAAAGTAAAAACTTTTTAACCAGCGAAGACATGACAATGCAATTTGCAACTTTTAATCTCAAAAAAGGCGAAGAGATTAAAAGACACATTCACAATAAGCAAGAAAGAATTATACAAACCACAGCAGAGGTTATCACAATACTAGAAGGATCAATGAAAGTCGATCTTTATGATAAGGAACAAGAATTATTAGAACAGGTAACCCTTAATAAGCATGAATCTATTATTTTATTTGAAGGGGGACACGGCCTAACTATGGAAGAAGATTGTCGTTTTTTAGAGGTAAAACAAGGTCCCTATGACCAAGAAAATGATAAATATCATTTTTAAATATGATTAGAGTTTTTGAACCCAAGCTAAAATTCAAAGACAAAGTCTCTGTCTTTAAAACTATGCAAAAAAACTTCATTTCAGGAACTTCCCCAATAGTTAAAGAATTTGAATATGAATTAGCATCTAAATTTGATAGAAAGTATTGTGTTGCGCTATCAAATGGATCAGTTGCTTTAGATGTTGCTTTGCAATTATATGACTTTGAAGAGAATGATGAAATTATCATCCCATCTTTTACAATTATATCCTGTCTTTCAGCTGTTCTAAGGACAAAAGCTACCCCTATATTCTGTGATGTAGATATTAATTCTTGGAATATGACTCTAGAAAATATCAAGAAAGTTATATCAAATAATACAAAAGCAATTATTTTGGTTCACCTTTATGGCCTTGTTGGTGAAGTGAATAAAATTGTTGAATATTGTAATGAAAACAACATAATCATAATCGAAGATGCAGCAGAATCTCATGGGCAAACAGTGGGAGGTAAATTATGTGGTTCTATTGGTGACGTTTCAACATTTAGTTTTTATGCAAACAAACATATAACAACTGGCGAAGGTGGAGCTGTTCTAACAGATAATAAGGAACAATTTTTGAAATTAGGACAAATGGTAAATCTTGACTTTGAAAACAGTAAAAGATTTATTCATAACAATCTTTACTGGAATTATAGACTTGGAGGACTACAAGCGGCGCTTGGTTTATCTCAAATAAAAAGCTTAGAGAAAACAATAACCAGAAAGATTGAGCAAGGCAATTACTATGGTAAGCTTTTTTCAGATTTATCCAATTATTTGCAGCTTCCTCTTAGAGAATATAAAGGTGTCAGAAATCATTACTGGGTTTATGGAATCATGCTTAAAAAGCCAGAACTAAAAGTTGAGCTTGCTGAGTATTTATTAAATAATGATATTGAGACTCGACCATTTTTTTATCCATTACATCTACAGCCAGCTTTGCCAGAAATCTATAAAGATTTAACTTTTAAACCTATTGTTTCTGAAAAATTATACAAAAGTGGTCTTTACATACCTATTGGTAATCATTTAACACAAAAGAAACAAAGGTACATATCAAATAAAATTCACAATTTTTTTAATTAAAAAACTTTAATTTATATCCTCTTAAGTAGTTGGTTAAATTGTGTCTTACATCATGTTTAATTCCAAATAAATCAAAACCAAATTGATCTTCAGATAAATTTATTAATTTTTCTTTTATATATTTTGGATGATCTTCAATACTTAACCTTAAAGTATGATGTTTAAATCTATTTTTAATCATTTCAGACCATGCTTCATAGGCTAATTCTTCTGTTCCTCCACCTCTGTCACCCCATTCCCCAAACTCCTGATACCAGGCTCTCGCAAACCGAGCTCTATCTTTTGAAATAACATTTTTTGTTTTAAAAACAGAATCGTAATTCCAAATTGGAATTTTTATTAAAGGAAAATCACCAGGTTTTAACAACTCGTTATTTAATGTTGGTTGGCACAAATCCCCTCCACCATTCATTTTTATATTTGGAAACATCTTCTTATTTAAGGCGATACACATATTTGCTTTAATATGATATTTATCGGGGGTAAAGATCTGATATTTTGGAAAAGTAACAGTTGGTAATTCTTTATATTTAATTAATATTTTTTTTAGGTCATCAATATTTTTTTCGTGAAAAAAATTATCGATATCCATTTGAATAACCCAATCTCCTGTAGATTTCTCAAAACCTTCCTGAAAAGTTTCACCAATATAACTAAAACTAAATTCATCAGGCCAACTACTCCCAACTACTACTACTTCATTTGCAAATTCTTCATAACATGACAAAGCTTCCCTCCATGGATCCATTCTTTCTTCAGGGTTGGTCATTGACGTAAATATTGAAATATTCATAATATATAATTAAATATAATAAAACTTTGACTAACAAAAAACGATGCAACAATAAAAAAAAAGTTTTTTACCTTTGAACTATCACTATTAACTACAAAAAATTTATCAATAAAAACAAAAAGTATAGAATAAGTTGGAATTGCTAAGAGCATAGAGAACCTTTGAACAGAATTTGTTAACATGTACCAGGCGGTGCTAGTTAAAACAAAACCAGATAAATAAATTAAGTAACTAATCCAAATTTTTAAATCTTTTGAATATTTAAAAATACTTTTAGCACTTAAATTTTTTATTATTTGTAAAAGAAGCAATGTAAAAGAAACAGTAATAGCTCCGGTAAATTCAAATGGTGAAAAGTAGTAGTAAAATATACTTTTAAATCCTTTTAAGAATCTTGACAATATTTCTGTTAAGGAATGAGTTTTTATGTATTTTTCTAATGATGGTATTTCAGACTCCGGCATATCAGGCCACCCCACCCTATCACCGTATAATTTAGTACCAGATTCGACCTGTTCGTAAGTGTCATACCATACATAGAACGTCGAATTTACATTGTAAAATAAATGTCCATTAAATTTTGTATAATTTTCGTATATGTAGGGACTTATTATTACAAAAAAAATGCAAATTGAGACACAAATTTTAGATAAAATTTGAATTTTAAAAGATTTTTCAGCAACTTTAATCAATATCAGATAAATTATTGATAATAAAAACAAAAACAAACCTGTAGCTTTAAGTAAATAGACTACAGCACATATTATTGCAAATTTAATGGAATTCTTGTAACTTAAATCATTATTTAAATCTAAAAAAGAAAGAAACAGCAAACCAAAGCTTAGATAGAAAATAGGCTCTACAACAACATCATGTATAAAAGCAAGAATTGGAATAAACAGTATGAAAACTATACACGAACAAAAAATAATATTTGAATTAAAATATGTTTTCAATTTTTTAAAATAAATCAAAGAAAAAACAGTTGTAAAAAAAATATTAGTTAATTGATAGATTCTATATAACGGAAGATCTAATAATTGAAAATTATAAAAAGTAAACAGCATGTAATTAAATAATGGCATTCTATTTCTGTCACCCAAATACCAGAAGTTATTACTATTCGCAATCTCTTCAACATGTTTAATATATGCTAGTTCGTCGAATTCTGGAAAAGGACTAAGTGAAAAAGCTAAGTAAATTGAACTGGATATAAAGAAAAAATAAATTATTTTTAAATTTAAACTATAATTTTTATCACTTTCTAATCTTTTAACAATTTTAGTAAGCTGATTCATGTAAATACTTTAGTATTAATTTATAATTTATTATACAAAAATTTATTAATGACAAAATATTTGAAAAACTCAGTGTTATTTAAGCCAAATTTAATTTTTTTTTCCATAAGCTCACTTATATGTAATTTGTTTGTCTATGTCTTTCAATTTTATATATTTAAAAACGATGTAGATTATTTTTTATGCACCAATGTCTACGATTATCAATTAACAATATTTTCAAAAAATCTTAATTTAATATATCCTGAGAGCTGTGATTTAAGAACATATTTTATTGGAGTTGATAACTTTCTTCAGTTTTTTACTATTGATAATTATGTGTATCAAGACAGGCCAGTTTTTGTTTTTTATATTTTTATATTTTATTCGATTTTAAAAATATTTTTAGTAAATACTAACTTCACCTCACTTTCAATCTTGAAGATAAGTTTTTTCTTCGGTCAACTAGTTCTTACTATATTTTTATCATTATTTTTGTATAAGATTTTTAAATATTTAAATAATAATTCAAAAGAAATATATTACTTTTTTCCACTGTTTATTTCACTTTCACCAATGTTTAAATGGCATATTTATGAATCGACATCGATGACTTTTACATTTTTAATTTTTATTTTTGGGATTTATATAGTTTTAAATCACGATGCTCCAGCGCATTTATTTTTCATTACTGGAATTTTATACCTAGTTCACAGGTCTGCTTTTTTAATTTTGGTATTTTTTGTATTATACAATTTACAAAAAAAAACTTTTTCTATCATAAAATTAAAAAGAGTTTCTCTGTTTTTTTTACCTATAGCAATATATTATTTCTTTATTTTTTTAATCGCTGGCTTTTCTGACCATCAGGCAGAAGAATATCGACAGTTTGTTTGGATTCTTGATTTTCTTCAGAATAAAGAAACTTTAATAGGGGGTTATTTCTGCCAAACACCAAAACTAGCAATTAGTTGTTATACAAAAGATGTAATTAACTTAATTATTTATCTAAGTGTTCCATTAATTTTCATAATTTTGATGCAAATAAAACACCATAAATATATGAACTTTAATAATCGTAACTTGATTCGGACAGCAGCTTATTTTTGTTTGTTAGTAAATGTTTTTTGGATGTTTATAGGATGGTATCCACCAATTAGATTTTCTTATTATGGGATTGGTAATTTAGTACTTTTTTTAAGTATATATTTTCTTTACTACTTCAAAAGTAAACTTTCATTATTTTTATACGTTTTTTCATACATTAGTTATTTTTTATTAATAAATCACTGGAACCATCCAGATTTAATCGTATTTAGTAGTCTCATTAGAGTATCTATATTGTTTTATGTAACTTCTTTAGTTATGAGTGAAAAATGAAATTTGAATATAAAAATTTTTTAAAGATTTTCTTTTTATACACCTTATTATTTTTTTTGATTATAAATATAAAGATCCACTCAATATTTGTATACCAAGGTATTTTATCGATGTTAATTACATCTATAATATTGATAATTTTTTTACCTAAAGATAAATATCCTTTAAAAATTCTTATTGTTTTATTTTCAATGATGATACATTTTTCAATTTTCTTATTTGTTCCTGTAACAATTGATAGGTCGATTTCAGTAAATCTTCTAGTCAGTTTGAATGAAAAGTATTCTGAAGATAGCTTCGGCATAGAGACTATTAAAGAAGAAATTACCATGTATACGACCTCTGATGAGTTTGTCATGAAAAGAGTAGATGAACAAATTTCTAGTAATAATATAAAAAAAGTTAATGATAAGTATATACTCACTTCACTTGGTAGATTCATAGTTGATCTCTTTGAAGTTGTATCTAAGCTTTACAGAATAAATTAAAGTTTATTAAAAGTTAATATATGTAAAGATTTCTGAAAAACCTTTGTGGGCGCTACAGGATTTGAACCTGTGACTTCTTCCTTGTAAGGAAAGAACCATTAAATACTAGGTAGTATCAGACAGTATCAATTTATA
>MDSZ01007590.1_pt1 | contig 14828 bp, 8 predicted proteins | sample 811201 | NCBI WGS metagenome assembly MDSZ01 (sample SAMN05326647, study PRJNA326480) | marine metagenome | isolation source: seawater | place: Indian Ocean: North | collected 2010
CCGGCAAGATATGGGCAGATATCTAAATGCTATGTATCACCAGACACCATTTTACAAAGAGCAGCTGACAATGAACTCGAAACTGTTCCTAATGTAAACGCAACGAATTTATACATTCTGGGATATGATAAGAATAAAAATCTAACAAATGTAAACCAAGCCACTAAAGAAAACCTAAAACAATATTTAGCACCTTATAGAATGCTAACTGATTCTATACATATCAAAAATGGATTTATTGTTAATATAGGAGTCGATTTTGAAATTATACCATTACCCGATTATAATAGTAATGAAGTGTTAATAAAATGTATGGCTAAAGTTAGAGACCATTTCAATATAGATAATTGGCAATTTAATGAACCAATAACAATAAATAAAATAATAACCAAATTAGCAGATACTGAAGGAGTTCAATCAGTACAAGATCTAGTGATAAAAAATAAATGGAGAGCAACACAAGGATATTCGGGGAATAAATATGATATGGATGCAGCAACAAAAAATGGAATTGTTTATCCACCATTAGATCCTTCAATATTCGAGCTTAAATTTCCATCAGATGATATCACCGGGAGGGTGTCAACATATTAGGGGCTGAATTATGATATATAGTATATTTCCAACAAAAGACACGACAATATATGAAAACTCGTCTTCAATAAATACGGGTATTGATGAGATATTAGAGATAAATAAAATAATATCATCCTCATCACCTGAGCACAATTTAGGAAATAAAGTTTATAATTCACGTGTATTAATGCAGTTTGACATGACATCCATTTCAGAATCAATTGCTGGAAATGTTATTGGTAAGACTGATCTTAAATTCTATTTAAATATGTTTATATCAGAAGCATCTGATTTACCATATAACTATGGACTAGAAGCCAGAGCAGTTTCACAATCATGGGAAATGGGAATAGGAAGGTTAAATCACTATCCTTCAACGTTGGAAGGCGCTAGTTGGACTTATAGAGATGGCGTAGAAGCAGGTTCACCGTGGACAACATCATCTTGGGCTCCTGCAAGTACTGGAAGTTGGACAACTGCATCTTATGTAGAAACGGTAGGAAGCACACCTGGAGCAGGAAATTCGGGAGAGGGAGTTACTATAGGTGGTGGTGGAACTTGGTATACAGGCTCTAGTTATTACGGTTCACAAACATTTACATATGAATCAGGTGATGTCAGAATGGATATTACTGATATGTGCAATAAATGGATATCGGGCAGTATTCCAAACCATGGCCTATTACTAAAAAGAAGTGGTTCAGAAGAAAGAGATTCAAAACAACGAGGTTCTTTAAAATTCTTTTCAAGGGATACTCACACAATATACTCACCGAGATTAGAAGTATGTTGGAATGATGCATCGGGAAGTTTTAAAACAGGATCATTAGAACCATTAGATGTTCTTAATAAAGATAATATTGTTTATATGAAACATAATAATGGTAAGTATAAAGAAAATTCTAGAACACGATTTAGAGTATATGGGAGAGAAAAATGGCCAACTAAAACATTTGCAACCAAATCAGTAGCATTAGATATAAAATATTTGCCTAGTAGTAGTTATTACTCTATTAAAGATGCACATACTGATGAAGTAGTAGTACCATTTAGTACAAAATATACAGCACTATCTTGTGATAGTAATGGTAATTATTTTGATTTATATATGGACGGGTTGCAACCAGAAAGACATTATAGATTTGTATATAAAGTTGTATCCGGTAGTAGAGTAGAATTTTACGACAAGGATTATTTATTTAAAGTAGTGAGGTAAGAATATGCCAGAACCAGAAGATCAGTTTAATATTAGTGATGATGCTATAATCATTGAAGGCGCAGAAGAAGAAATAGCCGATGCGGGACTTTTAGATGAAGATCCCGATGACTATGGGCCAATGGAAACGCATCTATTTACGGAAGGGGGTGAATTTTGGTTAAGAGACCAAGTTCAACTTTTAAATGCACAATTTGACCACACGAGTGCTTTCACTGACGCTAATTCATATTCTGGTTGGTATCATGTAAGAAATCATGGATCACAATATGAAATTGTAGTGCCTACAAAAGAATTCGATGCCTCATATGAAGGCGAATTGATGTATACAAAATATAACTGGTTAATGAAGCATGGATTAGTTTCACAAGCAAACGAGGTAAGCCAAACACAAATAAAGGGATGTACTAATCCTGATGCGTTTAATTATAATCCATTAGCTAATGATGATGATGGATCGTGTTGGGTAATACCTGGATTCCTACTAGGCCATATCCCACCAGAAACTATGAATAATCTACACACATCGGGTGGCGAATTAGTTCTAGATGAGAATATGAATGAATATAAGGGATATTATCATGTTCACGGTCCTGGCGATCTTCCAACATTTGCAAACGGTACATTAGTTACTGCTGGAATGATATTAACAGGCCCTGAGTTCAATGGACTTAATAAATTACTCAGGCCCGTGAATATAGAAAATAGATTTAATACATACCACACTACCGGAGAGGAGGCAGGATTAGAAACTGAGGGCGGTTCATATAAAATGTGGAATGATATAAAAGCCGCATCTGAAGACAGTTATACAGGTATAGCGGAATATTTAAATGAAGGAAAGAATGGTACATTGGATATAGTTGTAGACACTACTTCAGGTGGAGCCAATAAAGATTTTATAGCATTTGATAATTATGTAACAATGGCAAAAGCTGTATCTGTGATGAAAGAAACTGATTATCAATTCAACCATCTTTTAGATGATGATACGAGAGCTCCTGGAATATATGGAAGAAAACCAAAAATGAAATCGAATATAAATGAAATAGAATTTACTGATATACACGTAGATGGCGGCGGCGGTACAGATCGTACAGCTTTACCAGCAAGAACAGCTGAAGCTTTTAGAGGTGGTGGCGGTGGAAGCGCAGCATAGGAGATCATAATGTCAGTTGAAAAAAAAATTGTTATTAAGGATGCATTAAGAAAAGTTGTTAAGGGAGAACAGCTAATCTTAAGCGTTGGTGTAGATCATAATTCATTTCTAAATGAAGCGAATGATAACAGTCTTCATTATTTGTGGACAAAGGATGGAACTCCGTTCGGAAATGAAGAAGGCGATTTAGCATACCATGATGTACAACATCCAAGATCATATTGGGACAGGCCTACGATAGTATTAGACAAGATCGAAATGGAAGATGCTGGAATATACCAATGCGAAATAACAAATCAATTTGGGACAGTAATATCTGATCCAACAACTGTTGAAGTATTAGATGCTCTTAACACACCATTATTAGCAAAAAATTTAGTAGTAAATGGTGAGATGAGACAGGGAGATTCTGGGTGGCAAGTTATAGAAGGATCTATGGAACAACATAATATGTATTTTTGGGACGGATTTAAACGAAAAGGATTCGCATCAATAGCCCGAATGAGTCCAAAAACATGGAAAGTGCAGTCTGAAGATAAATACCCACCACCAAGAAATGGTGATAGAATAATGGGCCCATGGACTAATAGATCAGGCCTAAACGAAGTAAGGATACAGCAGGATATAGATTTGACAGGTATTGCAGATGTGATAGATAGAAAGGTAGAGGGCTTAACTACAGTAGATTTAAGAGTAGGTGCATGGTTAATGGGAAAAAGATTCCATCCCAGTCATACTAATGGTTATATAGGAGATCACGAAGGCAAACCAGATTGGACTCGTGCAACAGCATCTCATGGAACTTATGGAACTAGGGTAAATACATTCTGGTATCTACGATCAACCTTCATAGAGGATCATATTGCTATAAATTATTACTTATATGATGAACACGGCGAAACCATGAGGGTAATTCAATTAACTAATACTCCTAATAGTTATATATTAACATTAACTGCATTTAAATCTAGAAGAATTAGTCTTCCACCCGGTGTTAGAAAAATTCGTGTCGAAGTAGTAGCTAAACGAGATGGTAATAGGCAGAAAGACAGACATAGCGGCACCGATAATTTATTTTACAAAATGATACAAACAGGTGCTTGGGGAATAAATGCACGTATCATTGCAAATGATATAGGAGATGACTGGAATAAATATTACAGGATGTGGCAAATGCCTTCGCAGAGACGAATCAACCCGGCAGTATTAAATTATAGATGGTCTGATGATTGGAGGTTTGATGAATGGTGGGAAAATCAGGCTGAGGGCCATGGAATTAAAGATGATATAACATATAAAAAAGCATCATGGAGAGGAATCCCGGCATGGAAACAATATCGACATAATGATGGTTCTATAAGGATGATTTATAAGTGGTTTAATATTTGGCGAGATGTACCTGATAGCACCCCAACATATGATGATGCATGGGATGAGGAAGCAATCAAAACACAAGGATATGATACGCGTCTTGAGTGTTGGCAGCGTACAACATCTACATGGCATGATGGTCATAGTAAACATTATTATGATATGGCATTCGGTAAGCCTTGTGGAATTAAAGATGCAGCATTGGCAGATTTGAATGTTAAAAGAATGAATGTTCATTGGTTCAGGGATTATAATAATAGAGAAATGGATAGTACGGGAAAAAGTTTCATGCCTTTTTTATTTAGCACACCAGAAATACCAGGAGATATTCAGGACTTAAAGGAAACTATGCTAAAAAGACGTAAGCTAATATTGCCGGCCCAAAGTGATATTCCATTAATAAATCAAAGTTTATATATGGAAGACATCGATCAAATAATATATGATGTGCACGCGAAACGCGAAACTGGAAATTTTAGACCACATTTAAATCTTGCCGGAGGTGGATTGGCTGGTTGTTGGGAAAGAGATGATAGTCAAAGTGATAATGGTAAAAATTGGTATCCTAACAGAGGCATATATGATCCATTTCGCGAAATATGCGATTCAGATATTGGTATTTCGAATAATTATTCTAGTTGGAGACAATTTATAGAACGACCTAGAAGAAATGATGAATTAGAAGATTTTTATTTTTCTCTAGTATGTTTTTATTGGGAAATACTTGGATGTGGTGCATCAGACGTTTCTCATAATTTGAGTGAAAGCGAAATACAAGATCTACGCGAACCTATGATGCATAACTTAAGAATAGAAGAAATTTATGAAGATTTTATTACATGGTCAGGCATACCTATAAATCGTATGAGTCAAGCTAAGCTCGACGCGATAATGGTATGGGTTAAGAAACGAACAGTGCAACATGTTTTAGATAGTGCATTCAGGGCCATGGACAGATGGACAGAGCATGCTAAATATGGTTCTGAATATAAAGAAGCTGTTCGACAAAGCTCGAGTACAAAAATATTAGTGTCATCATCTAATGAGTGGACATCGGAGGATCCATAATAGGGAAGTAGTATGGAAAGAATAAAATTAGCACCAAATATAAATGGTAAAACGTTCTTAACGAACTTTGGAGTATCACATAATGATGTGGTAGTTGCTCATATATTCTCTACAGAAGACGAATATATAACATCAGTCCAAGTCGATCCTTCTGATTGGTATGTTTCTAATACTTTAGCTGATGGTGGAGAACCTGAAAGTGCAGCAGCTGCAACATTAATTGATTTGGAAGCAATGATGACCAAGGCAGGATACTCCAGTGGCCAATTTAGAGTAGATTTCCATTTCTTACGAAACCACATTCTTCAAATATCAGCTGATGAAGTTTCTGAAGATTTCAAAGAAATCAAAATATCAGGCGAGACTGTTATAGAAGGCGCTCAACCTCAAGCAGCATATTTTGCAATGCTATGGAACCAAATTTATAGCCTCCACAGTCCCGATAATGATGAAGTGTTTACATTACCTTTAGTTATTGATGAGGGCGAGTCAAATATATCACACGTCATAAACATGTACGCAGATTTGGATCCTAATATGGAAGAATCTGCTCTAGCTAGAAGATTATATTTAAAATTATTAAGTCCATTAAAATTAGAAGGAAAGGGAACATTTAATATATCAACATTGTGTGCAGATATAATCTCCACAAGAGTAACATTAAGAACACCCGAACGAGCTGAACCTTTTAGATTATTACATCCGAATTTTGATATATCTATCGATATTAAGGGATCAGGAACAACGTCACCAAAGAAAACGTGGGATGAAATTTTAGGGTCCGGGACCGTATCATCGCAACAACTAATATCAAAATTTGTTAGTTCTAGTTATGGTGAAGGAATGGAATTAAATATAGATTACCGCGACTTCAAAAACTTCATACACTTTAGTTCAGCTGAAGAACGATTAAGAAATTTCCATTATAAAATGACCCTATTAGAATCATATAGGGATGATATAGCAGATTTAAATGCATTATCTGGGGCTGAAGAAGATGCAGCAGCAAATATTATAAATAAACAAAAATCAATCGATTCTATTTTAAATGGATTTGATCCATATGAAAGATATATGTATTATGAGTCCGGATCGAGTGGGCGAGGAAATACGTTATATGAATCTGCAACATGGCCTAAATATAATAACACGAAACCTTATTGCAATATGTCTTCTTCAACATCAGCAGTAAAGGCTTGGTTTGGTAACCCTAATGCAGACCAACCATTTTTTGGTGGACAAATATATTCAGCATCATTATACGATCGTCTCAATGATGATATGTTATTAAAAGCCTTACCTCAATTTATTATACAAGATTCGCAAAATCATCAAATATTTACATACTGTCATATGCTTGGACAGCACTATGACATACTATTTAACTACGTCAGAGATATGACAACTATACATTCTAGAGAAGAAGACCCAGCAGCAGGATCTCCTAAAGAAATGTTATTTAGTATAGCTCAATCAATGGGATTACAATTATTTAATGGTAATGTAAATGAAGATTTATGGGAATATGCACTCGGTACAAATGAGGCAGGGGGTACACTTCAAACAGGATTAGGATCAACATCAGGATCATTAACAACTTATTCTGGTAAAGATAGAACTCAGGAAATATGGAATAGATTAATAAATAATCTTCCAATGCTATTAAAAACAAAAGGTACGGAGCGTAGTGTTAGAGCACTAATTAATTGTTATGGTATTCCATCATCTATATTACGTATTATAGAATTTGGTGGACCAGACCTTGAAGGACAAACATCCCACATGGCAGTAAACAGATACAGTAATGCACTTCAGTTTGGTCGACCTAATGGATTAAATTACTTGCATGGTAATTCTAATACATATAACAATCGCACGGGATATTGGAATACAGCTAAACGACCAATCAAAACCATGGAAATGCGTATAAATTCAACATACAAACAAAATCAGGCTTTATGGACTGCAAATGATGGAAGAAGAGCATTGTTATTAGAACACAGTTCTTCTGGTCATGGAACGCATAGACCAGGAACTTCTCCATATGCTAGATTAAAATGGCACGTATCAGCATCAGCAGCAGATGCTGCAACTGGAGGGTTTATATCATGTTCTACAGATTGGGCACCTATATTAGATGGAGATTGGTGGAATGTCATGGTTCAATTTCCTGATGTTTCAGGATCAGCTGTATCTGATTGGCCAGGACAAGAACAACAATTCCATATATACGCAAAAAAATCTGCAGAGTTTTCTGGGGGTAGAATTACACATGCAGTATCAGCAAGCACGGAAATTATATCAGGAAGTACGGAAGATGGGGCAACGGATGGTGCATGGAGACAATATACAGGACCAACCGGCCAAGGTAATGATTTAATTGGCGGAAGAGGTCAGAATTGGACAGCAGCACATATACCAGCTGACCTTGCAGATGATTGGGGAACAAGTGCACATTTTAGTGGTTCAATGCAAGAGTATAGAATATGGACATCAGTATTATCAGAACAAGCATTTAATCAGCATATTCAAAATCCAAACTGTATAGTTGGTAATAATTATTCATCATCATACTATGACATAGTAACAAGATTTAGAATGGGGACCGATTTATTAACAACAACATTATCGGGATCAACAGCGGGAGCTGTATCATTCTTAACAAGTAGTCATCCACAGTATAATATAGATTTTGGATCTACTACTGCAGGATACGATGCAAGATATATGTCTGCAAGTGTTGGTTCAGTAGGTGGAACATATGCAGATGTAGAAGAAACATATTATATAGATATGCCAAGCACAGTTGGTAGTAGACCATTAAGCAATAAAATTAGAATTGAAGATAATAAATTAGATTCACACATGGGCCAATCAGGAGAATTGCATTCTCATCTATCGAGAAATGTTAGAAGAGAAAAATCTGCAATGGACACTGCTCCTATGGATACTAATAAATTGGGAATCTATATGTCTCCAACCAATGATATTAATATGGACATTGCTAACACAATAGGCCAAACACGTTTAGATCAATTTGTAGGTGATCCTAGAGATTATTATAAATTAAGATATACTGAAATGGAAGACGTTCGTAAGGAATATTTCCAAAAGTATAGTGGCGCAAAGGGCATGTGGGATTATATTAGACAGATAGAGTTTTTTGATGGTTCATTATTTAAAATAATAAATAAATTTATACCTAATAAGGCAAATGAATTATCAGGATTACTTATAGAACCTTCCATGCTTGAAAGAAATAAAATTGCAAGAAAGGGTAAACCAATATTAACAGAAGATTTATTTCCTAATCCCGTAACAATAAAAATTGATGGTATAAGCACATCTTCTGCAGACATGTTTAAAACATCATCATTTAGAAAAGTAAGCGGTGAATCAATAATGACATCTGGAAGTTTATATAATTATAAGGTTTATGATTTATATAATAATACTCATATTTATGATTTTTCAGCATCTAATGATATGAAGGTAGGAGCAGGATCTGATGGTCAGCCTTGGGAAATGGCTGTATATGGTTCATCATCTATACACACCCTGCATGGATATAATATGAGAACAAGGGGATCTAGATATCCCCAACAACACCTAGTAGTACACCAAGGAACTGGTGGATATACACAAGGATCTATGTCATTCCAACCAACACCAGTAATGTTACGAGATGCTTTAAATCCATGCATAACAGGATCTAAAAAATCTCAACTTTATAAAAAAATAAATTATTTTTATAGTTCATCAGTAAGTATGTCTAGACATATGGAATATTTAAATTCAGGAGGATGGAGAGGTCCTTATGAGTATAGTAGAGATATTAATACTCCGATATGGATGCCATCAGCTAAAGGAATGTTGCAAAACGGTCAGTATGGTAATATTTATGGATCATATAAAAAACAAGCATATTCAAGTTCATTAGAGTATGCGGAAACAAATATAGATGATAACATGGGCTGTCAGAAAATGGCATTTTCTGGATGTCAGTTACAAGGCCCCGATTTTAATGTCCCAACATCAGCAACTCCAGATGGTGGTGCTGTTATTGAATTCTTTGAAACTAATCCAAATTTATTATTTAGTGCAGATGAAGCAACAGGGGCAACGGGAGAAATTTTACTATCCGGCGAATTACCACTATTAACACCATCTAAAGGAATAGGCGGTAATAAAGGAGATATAATTCCTGGTTCGCAACAACCGGGTCCACAAGGACAAACAAATGGATATTGGTTTAATACTGGATATGAAATGCAGTGGATAACTGCTAGCCCACCAAATACATCATGGGCAGGAAAAGGAAAGAGTAAAGGAGGATTAAAGAATGACGGCCTCAAAAAATAATAATAATTTAACCTAACACATAATTATAATAAAGGACAAACTTTTGCTATAAGTATATATTTATATGTAGAATAATAAGAGGAAAAACAATGGGATATTTAGATAATAGTTCAATTACAGTAGACGCAATCCTTACCAAAAAAGGAAGAGAGCTTTTGGCAAAGGGGGATGGGTCATTTCAAATTACAAAATTCGCACTATCAGACGATGAGGTAGATTACAACTTATGGAATTCAGCTCACGAATTGGGTAGTAATTACTATGGCACTGTTATAGAAAACATGCCGGTGGTAGAAGCATCACCTAATCAACAACATGTGATGAAATATAAATTGGTAACATTACCACAAAATACGCAGAAGTTACCTATTATATCTATAGGTTCATCTGCAATTGGACCATTAGATGTAGGTCAACAAGTAACTATAACACCAACAACACCAAATTTACCAGGATCAAACACAACAGCAGGATATACAGCCGTTATTGCAGATACTGATATAGTTAATATAGCCGTTGTAGGTGCAGCTGCAGGTGGACCAAGTTCAAATGCTTCATATGCTATCCCTTCTGCAACAGGAACTATTGTTAGTAACGCAGCAACAGTTGTAGGAACATCATTCAGATTAACAGCAAAATCAATTGCTTCGGCTGGATCAACTACTCTTACAATTACTGGAAATGAAACTGGTGGAACAACTACAATTGCAGTTTCGGTTAATCTAGATACTAACGCATCATAAGGAGAATTTAAAAAATGGCTAAAATATTTCAAACTTTTACTAACGATGACACTATAACCGGTCAAACGGAAGTAATCACAGGAACTGCATGGTCTGATAACAGTGCTACGCTTTCAACATTCTTCACATCATCAACGCAGAGTGGTAGTTCTGGATTTTATTATTTAGATGTATACAATAAAGATATTAATTCTGATACAACAGCTGTTTCACAATTTTCTGTTGCATATGGTAATATAGACGGAAGTGGATCTTTGAAAACAACTGGTGGTAGAAATGGAGATTCTCCAACAAAGGCAATCTTTTCACAATATAAGCAATTATTACTTCCGGAAGGAACTACAACATGGACTACAACTGACGGTGACGGAAATTCACGTTCGGTTAAGGAATTTTATGCAATAAACTTTAATAGAGCAAGATGCAAAGAAGCACTAGATCCAGGTAATTGGGAACTAACATTATCTTCTTCAGTAGCTACAGTTACCAATGCATTGCATTTAATAGATAACAGTGCTGATACAACGGGCACGACAGGAATTGCTGGAAAGACTTATGAAATAATTAGTGGGTCTATAGGTAATGCAGGAGTGCATACAGGCAATCAAACTCGTTACGGTTCGTTCTATCCTGAACAAGGAATAATGATATTAGACGCTGGATTAATTTCTTCTAGCTCTATGGGTATTCTTGCAGGTCATGGAAGGGTAAGTGGTTCTGATGCAGTAGATAAACCAGCTGAGTCAGCTAAGTTTTATAATCATATTAAGGGCGGTGCAAGTTTTAAAGCAAGAAATGCACAACAGTTAACATGCACATATTACTTCTGTAGAGTAAAAAATCAAGAATTTAATTATAGTAACAACCCATCATTCGTAACAGGATCAAATGGTACATTAAAACATGCCACTATGAAACAAAATCCACAGACATATATTACAACAGTTGGATTATACAATAATATGAATGAATTACTCGCAGTTGCTAAATTAAGTAAACCGCTATTAAAAAGTTTTTCAAGGGAAGCATTAATTAAAGTAAAATTAGAATACTAGAATTAGGGCCTCCGTAATTCTTAAAAATAAGGCTTCTTTATATTTATTATAGAGAAGCTTTTTTTATAAGGAAATCAATATATGGCAACAGGATATTTTAAAGAATTTAAACCAGAGGATGTGGCACAGAATGCATTTGTGGCATACAAACAGTGGACCATATCCCCAAATGGTTTAGATGCAACGGTGCTAGCAGATTCGGGTAGTGTAATAACAGGATCAGAATATTATTTAGCTACATGGTCGACATCATCAAAAAATGATTTCGTTTCAGGATCCAGCGCAGAACCTGTTTCATTTGATGGCACAGCAACGGGTATAAGTAGATATAAATTTCTTATCCATGCCAATATAGATCAAATGTTTTATAGGTATAATTCAAGAGGAATAGAAAACTTACAAAACGCACAACCTTTTCAATATATAGGTAGAACAACCCTAGAGGAAACTTCACATCGCGATTTACATCGTAATGCGCACGTAGTAACTATTCCACAGGCTATATATGGGGAAGGAATAAAACCCAACTCTGTTAATTTCTGGGATGGGCAAACTAGTGTTAGATTAAAAGATGATGGTCATTCAAACTTATATGATGTATCAATAACAACTAGCAGTATGGTTAATAATACCAATTTGGTCTTACATCTACCATTTAGTGAAGGATATAAATATATAAATCCCGTTGACCGAAGTTTTACACTTGGAAGTTATTATAGACAAGAAAGGGGATTTAATTACAATGGTCCATTCCCATACGCAATTGCAGGAAATGAAGTAAAATTTAGAGAAGGCATGCATGGATATGGATTACATTTACTCGGAACAAGTGGAAGTTATGTGATAGCTGACAGGCAGGGTGATACTAAAACAGAGATGGGCATCAATGATGAATTTGCAATATCAATGTGGTTGAAAATTCCAACAAGTCAATCAGTAACTACCAGTCATATCGGAAGACACACGAATATGGCAACATGGAATATAGATGGTGCGGGAAACACATTTAAAATAAATAAACGTAGTTTACAACCTCATAATGACAATGTAATTATAACAAAAAGACCTGAAACGTATCACAAGAAGCCATTCCCTTTTGAAATAAGTGTTGGTAATGATTATCACGGCGCCAGCCAATTTCAAAGAGATGGAAAAATTTTCTTTAAAAGGGGAGATGGTGTAAATGAAAAAGTATTATCCTCTTCAGCACAATATAATGATAATACCTGGAGACATTTTTTATTCCAAAAAACAGGCTCACGTCTTGAAATGTATTGTAACGGATTGCGTATAGCACATGGAAATGATTTTAATAAAAATAGTGATAGAACGACAATTTCAGATGCACCAGTGCAGATAGGGGGTCAGAGAGTTCCTGATACATATAAAAGTATAGAATCAATTACAACAGATTCACGATTCGACAATGTTGATGGCGCAGATATAGCACCATATATCAATTCAACATCACCATATATGCCTATCGAATACCACGGAACAGGATTAGTTTCATATAAGACTAATATAGAACCGATGGCAAAACCATTTACGGGATCTATAGATGAAATTAGAATATATAATCAAGCAATACCTTCTGCCTCATTGGCAGTATTATCATCTAGTATAACGAATACAAATAAGGTTGGAAATATATTTTATGATTATGGAATATTAACAATAACAGACCCAAGACCAAAGTATGCTAATATGTGTTCGGATATAGAAAAACACTATGTCAATTTTCAAGGCATGCATACAATATATGAAGAAGAATATCTATGTAATATTAGATCAGGTGACTATGAATTATCAATGAATCCAACACTAAGAATAAATAATTCGATTAAAGATGAAGAATTAAAAGGAATGGTATCATCATCACATTTTTCGCCTTATATTACAACTGTAGGATTATATAATGATAATTTTGATTTAATAGCAACAGCTAAAATGGCATCACCTCTTAAAAAACCTAAAAACATGGATACTACAATAGTGGTTAGATTTGATAGATAAAATTTGGTTATTTCAAATATTTTTCTTATATTAATATAGGAAAAAAAATCAAGGAGTTATGTATGAAGACATCGTCTGCGAAAGCTAAAGGAAGAAGATTACAACAAGAAGTTAGAGACTTATTAGTAGAGTCTTTCAACCAATTATTACCAGATGATGTTCGTTCAACTGGTATGGGCCAATCAGGGGAAGATATTCAGCTTAGCCCACTTGCAAGAAATCATATACCTTTTTCATTTGAATGCAAAAATCAAGAAAAATTAAATATATGGAAGGCTATTAGCCAAGCCGAAGATAATGCAGGTGGTTATGATCCTGCAGTAGTATTTAAAAGAAATAGAACTAAAACTTATGTAGCAATTCCATTTAATACATTTGTTAATTTATTAAAAAAAGCGAATGGGTAGTTTATCACTATTAAACATAATTGAAAGAGTTATAGGTAAAGGAAAGCAGCTAAGAAATAGCGAATCATCTTTTTATTGCCCTTTTTGTAGACATCATAAACGAAAATTGCAAGTGAATCTAGCTACTCAATTATGGCAATGTTGGGTGTGTGGTGTCAAGGGAAGAAAGTTATATTCATTATTCAAAAGAGCGAATGCATCACAGAATCAAATAAAAGAATTAAATGAATGTATTGGTGATTATGTGCCTAGGCAGATAGAAAAACAGTATGATACATTATCACTTCCTGAACATTTTGAACCATTATATAAATCATCAATAAAAAATCCAGAAGTAAGAAATGCACTGCATTATTTAAATAGTCGTGGAATAGATGATATGGATATTTTGAAATATAATATAGGATTCTGCAGTAAAGGACAATATAAAGGAAAGATAATTATACCTAGCTATGACGAATCTGGTATATTAAATTTCTTTACCGGAAGAGCATATTATGATACTGATTATAAACATAAAAATCCACAAGTATCGAAGGATATAGTAGGATTTGATTTGTTAATTAATTGGAAAGAACCAATAACGATAGTGGAAGGAGCATTCGATGCAATAGCTGTAAAGCGCAATGCAATTCCCTTATTTGGAAAGATTGTATTAGACAAGCTACGTAAAAAAATTATAGAAAAACGTGTTAAGAAATTATATATCGCGTTAGATAAAGATGCTTTAATTAAGGCATTAGATATTTGTGATTATTTTTTAAATCATGGAATTAAAGTTCATTTAGTTGAAATGCAAGAAAAAGATCCTAGCGATTTAGGATTTTCCGTATTTAATAAAATGTTACATGAAAC
>MDSZ01121243.1_pt1 | contig 14827 bp, 12 predicted proteins | sample 811201 | NCBI WGS metagenome assembly MDSZ01 (sample SAMN05326647, study PRJNA326480) | marine metagenome | isolation source: seawater | place: Indian Ocean: North | collected 2010
AAAACAGGAGCATAAAATGGATAAATACAATAAATCCATACAACATCAATGATTTCACCATGCGACTTGGGGGTCTCCTAAGCGAAAAAATGAGGGTGTCGGAAAAGTAGTATGGCACTCATTAAGTGAAAGCGGTAAAGTAGAAATCGTTGACATTAAATTTGGAAACAAATTATATAAAAACGTGAGTGTAAATAGACTTACACCAATTGATGAAGGTTCACACTCACATCCAAGAAAGAAGAAAAAGAAAATGAAAGTTAGTGAAGCAAAACATAGATTAGCAATGTTCTTAGAAAAGAATGTTCCTACTAATCCTAGTAAGTGGTCTTACTACAAGTCACAAGCTAAAAAGAAGTTTGATGTTTATCCCTCAGCTTACGCTAATGCATGGGCAGCTAAAATGTACAAAAAAGCTGGTGGTGGTTGGAAAAAGGGTTAATCATGAACGAAAAACGAGGCACTTGTTGGGTAGGATACAAACAAATAGGAATGAAAAAAAAGAATGGACGTTTAGTACCTAACTGCGTAAAAGAGGTGGTTGATATATATTGGGAAAATCAAAACGAAAGTTGTGGATATACTTTTGAATTTGAAAAACAACCCATGTCGGAGGCTGAGTATAAGGGTCGTAAGGTAAAACTCAATAAAATTATGCAAGGTGATAAGAAAAAATTCAAGGTTTACGTTAAAAATCAAAAAGGTAACGTCGTTGTTGTCCATTTTGGTCAAGGTGGTGATGCTAAAGGCGGAACCATGAGAATTAGAAAATCGAATCCAGCGGCTCGTAAATCATTTAGAGCAAGACACAATTGTGATAACCCAGGCCCAAAGTGGAAAGCTAGATATTGGGCGTGTAGGACTTGGTGATGGCTTTTAAAGATATTTTTAAAGACGAAAATGAATTTAACGAGAAAACAATTATTGGTTTCTTGTCATTTACTATTATGGGAATGTATAGTGCTGTGGATTTAATAACAGGTTATATGGGATTAGACCTACCTATAAATGATTTTGTTTATAATAGTTTCCTATACATTACTTTAGGTTGTTTTGGCATAGCTGGTGTTGAAAAGGTAATGGGAGGAAAGTCAGATGCCAAATAGAGGTGCAAAAGACAGAAAGAAAAAAAGAGCTTTATTGAATAAGAAATGGGCGTCAGAGGGTAGAACAGCAGTCCAACATAAAAAATGGGTTGCAAAACAAGCTGAAAAAGGAACACAAATACCTATTTATGGCAGAAGATAGTGATAAAGTTACAACACTTATTAGAAAATAAAGATTCAAAACACGCTGCTGGTATAGCTTATGTTTTCAATAATGAATTATTATGTGTTCAAGATACTAAAGGTAAGTGGGGTATACCAAAAGGACATAGACACGTCGGAGAAACTCCTGAGGAGGGAGCTTTACGTGAGTTTACTGAAGAGACCTCGATAATACTAAATAAACCAATCAAACTTTCTCATATAGCAAAGAAAAAAAATAACGGTGATTTTCATGTCTTTTATTGTAAAGGGGACAAAAAATTTACAGTGCATTTGTCACATGAACATATGAATTCAGGTTATTACGATATAAATAATTTACCAACACCATTTGATGACAAAGTTATTAAAGTTATTACAAAACTTTCAGAGGGTTCTCCAACAGCTAACATCAAGGGTTTAAAAGGTGCCACAGGTTTTATCAAACCAGAAGAATGGGAAGCAAAAAAGAAATCATTAAAAAAATCAATAGAAAATACAACAGGTTATCTTTTGTTAGAAAGAGTTGATTTATTGGACACTGCTGAACAACTAGTAAAGCATTATGGTCTAAGGTCAAGAGTAAGATTTACCAGTGGTAAAGATATGGCGGATTATGACTGGGTCAGAGATGTTATTAATTTAAGAAAAAGTTACTCTACTATTAGAGAATTTCTTATTACAGTTTTACATGAAATACGACATGCTCTTGATAGAAAAAAATTAGGTGTAAAAAGATACGAAAAAGAATATATAATAGCGGGTGAGATAGCCGTACAAAAGGGTGGTGATTTTCACGATGACAATAAGTTTGAAGAACGAGCAGAACGTTGGGGTATTCAACAATATAAAAAGTGGAAAAATAAAATTTAATAACAACTTTTACTAAACTAATTATTATAGGTTACTCTTTAAAAACCAAAGAAAAGAAAATATATTTACATGAAATCCCGTTCAGCTAAGAACAAAGGTAAAAGGTTACAAAATAAGGTCAGAGACCTAATCCTCGAAAAATTCAATCAACTTGAACCAGATGATGTTCGTTCAACCACCATGGGTGATAGTGGTGAAGATGTTTTATTATCACCTGCTGCTAGAAGATTATTTCCATTTTCAGTTGAGTGTAAAAACCAAGAAAAATTAAATATTTGGTCATCCCTGGAACAAGCTGAAAATAATAGTGGTACACACACACCTTTACTGATATTTAAAAGAAACAGAACCAAGACATATGCTGTTTTAGAATTTAATAAACTACTAGAGTTATTAGATGAACCAAAGTAAAATCGTAAATCTTTTGAATAGAGCGTTAAGTAGTAATGGCACTAAATTAAGAAAAGTAGACGAATATATGTATTGGTCTCCATTTGTATCGCATCACAAACAAAAATTACAAATCAATATTAGAACACAAAAATGGCATTGTTGGGTGTCAAACGTTGGTGGTAGGAGTTTATTCCAATTATTTAAAAAAATTGGAGCATCAAGTAAATATTTTGATGAACTTCAAGAAGTAGTCGGAGATGTCCCTAAATATAGGACAGAATCAAAGACCAAAACGGAGGTGATACAACTACCGAGTGAGTTTAAACCTTTGTGGAATGGAGGAGATAGTATCGTTAAACGTCATGCTTTAAACTATCTTTACAAAAGAGATATTACGGATAATGATATATTAAAATATAATATTGGTTATTGTGATGAGGGGTTGTATTCAAATCGCATAATAATCCCATCTTATGATTCAGATGGAGCGTTAAATTTTTTTGTAGGACGTGATTTCTACAATAGTAAACTTAAATATAGAAATTCACCCACCTCAAAAGATATTATTGGATTTGATTTGTTTATAAATTGGGATGAACCAATTATTTTATGTGAGGGTGTGTTTGACGCTATGGCGTTTAAAAGAAATGCAATCCCTTTATTTGGTAAGACTGTAATGAAAAAATTACAGAAAAAGATTATAGAGTGTGGTGTGAAAACAATTTATCTAGCTTTAGATAATGATGCAGTAAAAGACGCGATAAATATTTCTGAAAACTTTATCAATAATGGTATTGAAGTCAAAATGATGGAGTTTGAGAATAAAGACCCAAGTGAGATTGGTTTTGAAACTTTGTTATATTTAATAGATAGAACAGAAAAAACAAAGTTCTCTGATTTAATGAGGCTGAAATTAAATGGCAAAACAAAAAGACATATGGAAATATTACGATGATTGGAAGGTACACATAGATAATCAAGCATTATTTGAAAGTATATGTAAGACTTTTAATCTCGTAAATCAAATGCACAAGTGTACAAAATACTATAACGGCGATATACACGATAGTCCAATAGCTTGGGATATAATAGTCCCTAATGAATCAATAGATGATGTTAAAAAACACATCAAGGAGTTTGATTGATAAAAACAGACATTGTAAATGTTCCGTTTCAAAAGTTAAAATATATTCATCACATTAGTGATATACAAATTCGTAATCTAAAAAGACACACCGAATACGAAGAGGTTTTTGAAAGAACTTACAAAGAAATACAAAAAAATAAAGACAACTCAGTTGTTTATATTGGTGGTGATATAGCACATTCCAAGACCGATATGTCTCCTGAGTTGGTTCATCAATTATCAGAGTTATTTCGAAATTTATCTGATATATGCCCTACAATTATTATAGCTGGTAATCATGATTGTAATTTAAATAATTTGAATCGTCTTGATGTACTGACACCAATAGTTAATAATTTAAATCATCCTAATTTACATTATCTAAAAGATAGTGGAGTGTACAAATGTGCTGACGTATCGTTTGTGGTATGGGATTGTTGGACAAAAGAAGAAGATTTTATATTAGCGGATGATGTCGATGGTGACACGAAGATTGTACTATTTCACGGCACCGTGGATAGAGCTGAGACAGACTTGGGTTTTTTCTTACCATCAGATGTACACATCGATAAATTCAAAGGTTATGATTTAGGGTTATTAGGTGACATACATAAAAAACAATTCTTGGATAAAGAAAAAACAATAGCGTATTGTGGTTCATTGGTTCAACAAAATCATGGAGAAGGATTATCTCATGGATATCTTTTATGGGATGTACCAAAACGTCAATCCGAATATATAGAAATACGAAATGACTATGGTTATTATACATTAGATATAGATGGGGGTGTGGTTCCAGATGTATCGGATATGCCTAAAAAACCAAGACTAAGAGTTAGAGTAGCCAACACAACACCAAGTGAACTGAAAAAAGCTTTAGCTATCATACATAATAAATACGGTGTACAAGAAATGGCTGTCACAAGGACTGACACCATTTATTCTAATGATAGAGTTAGAAACAACTCAATATCGGTTGGTGATGTTAGTAATAGTGATGTTCAATTTGACTTGATAAAAGAATATTTGGCAAACAATCATATCGTATCAGACGATGTTCTTTTGAAAATTAAAAACATCAATGAAACGCTTAACAGAAGTTTACCAGAGGAAGAGGTATATCGTAATTTAAGTTGGAAGTTGAAAAAATTAGAGTTTTCTAATATGTTCAGTTATGGTGAGGATAATGTAGTTGACTTTACAAAATTAAATGGTATAGTCGGTATGTTTGCACCAAACGCTAATGGTAAATCTGCATTACTTGACGCACTATCTTTTGCATTATTCGACACTTGTAGTAGAGCGTTTAAAGCAGAGAATATCTTAAATAATAAAAAAGACGATTTTTATTGTAAAGTAGTCTTTGAGATAGATGGACAAGAATATACGGTTGAGAGGACAGCTAAAAAACAAAGAAAAGGTAACGTAAAGGTCAACGTTGACTTCTACACATATGATGACCTTGGAGAAAAAGTGTCAATGAACGGTGACCAACGAAGAACCACCGATATAAATATAAGAAAAGTTATAGGCTCTTATGATGATTTTATCCTAACGTCTTTATCTTCCCAAAATAATAACTCAGTCTTTATTGAAAAAACACAAAAAGAAAAAAAGATGTTATTAGCACAATTTATGGGTCTTGAAGTGTTTGATAAATTATGGACAACTGCATCTGAAGAGATAAAAGATGTTGCGGCCGTGTTAAAAAGTTTCAAAGAAAATGATTGGGAACGTGAACTATCGGATATCAAAAAAGACAAAGAGGAATTAGATAAAAAACATAAAAAATTAATTGAAGCAAAAAACATAGTAAATGAGACTAAAAAAGTACAAGAACAAAAAATAAAAGATTTAACAAGACAATTAAAAACTATAGATAATTCCGTTACAGATATTGATATGCTCAAAGATGAAAAACAAACACTCAAAAAATCAATGGAATCTTTGACCGAACAAAAAACAATAATTAAAGAAAAGTTGGAAAAGATATCTGATTCCAAGCTTCAAATAAAAAACAAAATAAAATATCATGAAGAAAATAATACAGATAATAAATACAATCAATCAATACAAAAAGATGAAAGTGGTAAAAAATTAAAATCAGAACTCAGTAACTTAAAAGATAAAGTGCAAATAAAAGTTGATAAAATAAATCAACTTGGTAATCTTGAATATAATGAGGATTGTGATTTTTGTATGAAAAATCCATTTACGCTTGACGCGATTGAAACTAAGAAATCAATCAATGAGGATAAAGATAAGGTAAAGGATTTACTATTCAAAATAGATAAATATGAAAGATGGTCAACTAGTGAGTGGAAAGATATTTGTGACCACAAGTTGGATTTAGATGATAATCTGAATAGACTTAACAAAGTAACAATGTTGATGAGTGAGACAAATCAGAATGAGCAGATATTAAATGAAAAAGAAAAAAATTACGTAAATCAACTAGCTTTCAATGACGAAAAAATACAGAAATATTATGAACAAGAAAAAGATATAGTATACAACACCGATATAGAAAATAAAATTGAAACTTTTGAAAAAGAACTTGATGATACCAATTTTAGATTTGATAAAATTAGTAAAGAGACCAATACGGTTTACGCTGAGATAAAAGTCTTAGATAACAAAAGAAAAAATATATTAGATAATATTGATAAGGTAGCAGACCTCGAAGATAAATATGAAGCCTATCAGTATTATTTAGACGCCGTAAAACGTGATGGAGTCCCATATGATTTAATCACAAAAGCTCTACCGACTATTGAGGGTGAGGTAAACAACATACTATCTCAACTTGTTGATTTTTCCATGACGTTTGAAATGGACGGTAAAAATATAAATAATTACATTGTTTATGATGATAATATTTGGCCACTAGAATTAAGTAGTGGTATGGAAAAGTTTATATCATCACTAGCTATACGAGTGGGTCTTATTAACGTATCGAGTTTACCTCGTAGTAATTTTTTAGCTATTGATGAGGGTTTTGGTACTATGGATTCTGATAATTTAAATTCAATATATAATCTTTTCCAATATCTTAAATCACAATTTCAATTTGCGTTAATTGTTTCTCATATTGATTCAATGAGAGATACGGTTGACACGTTATTGGAAGTCAAGAAAGAAAATGGATTTAGTAATATTAACTTTGATTAGAATATAATATTTTCTTTGTGCATCTTTCCTTTATCAACTCTTCAATCAAAGCATACATTTTGTAACCATGAATACTTGAGTATTTTTTAATCATATCCCTGTACTCAGCTCTTATTTTTATATTTACAAATTTATCTTTCATATAGATAAATATTGATTACACCTTTTTTAATTCCTTTTTACCTACTTTTTTTAATAAATTTATAAATCAAAATATTTATATATGAATCCAAACAAGGAGCCTAATGGGATTTATACCTAAAAGATTAATCAAAGAAAACTTAGATTCAGTCGATGTTTTAGTAAATGATTTACAAAACGAATTTTTCAACGTAATAGATTTACCAACGACTTTAACGCAAGGTAGAGCATCTTTTAAGATATTCGGTTCTGATTTTCTAAAGACAGGGGTGCCGTTAAAATTTGAGTTATTAGATGCGGCAGGGAATACCGTATTTCTTACACCTGTTGATTTAGTTGGTGAGGAGTTACCGCCGTTTCTACCATATAGATTTGTAACAATTGAGGTTTACAGACCACCAGTTAATGTTGAGGGTCTAGCTCGACTAACAGTTCTCGGTGAGATTGACCCACTTAAAGTTGACTTTGACGTACCATCACGTTTTCAAAACACGTATAATGTAAAATTCAACACAACTCTGAATATTGATTTATCGACCAATATTAACAATCAACCGATAAGATTTTTTAGAAACCCAACTATAACAGCTGAAGAAAAAGTGAAGGCTAGAATTGTTGAAACACCTTTAACTACAATTGTCGAGGTTCTACCAAGTGCGTCAGCTGAACTTAGAAGTGACATAAAAGAAAATACAATTTTAGTACAGACTGGTAGTGCTGAAAAACCAGATGGTATACCACAAGCACCAAAGAACAGAGTTACAGCACCAGTTGAGTTTTTTAAAGAGGATTTTAAATTCAAAACACAAAGGGAAGTAAAGTTTCCACCAATCTTGAGAAGACGTGGTTTACAAAACTTTTTTGCATCAAGAGAACCTGCACCGATAACTATTAATATTCCGAGTGGTAATCTCAAGTCATCTATGCAAGGTGCCGAAATAACCATACCTGAACACACACAAAAAGTTACTCGTCTTGATGAACAAGGTAATGCCGTAGAAAAAGAAGTTACCGTACCCACATTTACAACAAAAATTAATGAAATATTGGATGGAACGAGTTTTGTACCAGACGACATACCATTTATACCAGACCCATTTGACGCGACACCAACAAGTTCGGTTGATACTGGTGCTATAACAATCCCACCTGCTGATGGAGGTGGTATACCAGCTATTGTGCCTGATTTAAAGGGTGTTCCAATCAGTATGTCGCATCAAGTTTTTGAAGAAACGGTAATTTCATCAAGTATACATTTTGATTCTTTTGTCGACCTTAAAATAAAAAACATGAGAACTTTTTCTGGTGATGTCTATAGATTAAAAGTCCATGGTGCTATGCAATCTAGAAATGAAGGTTTTAGTGTCATGGCGGATACGATTATTGAATCTGAAGAATTAATAACTGATAAACAATCACAATCTGGATTTTTGAGAACAGGTTACTTTTTTACACAATCACTAGTTGATACATATTGGACTGGTTCCTCTTATAGTGGTTCAACCGCGGATTTTCAAGGTGTGAATGTAGCAATTCAACACACAAGTAGTGCTATAATTGATTCAATACGTATTAGTGGTAGTAATTCAGGTGTAAATGAAACGTTAGTAGTTGAGCAAAAACCAGGATATGAATTTACTGTAGATAGAAGTGTACCCTTAACATTAACAGCTAAAGTTGCAGGCACAAGAACTAAAAAACAAAAAGCTAACGGAGAATATAACGAGGAGGGTAAACTATATTTTCATTTGACTGGCTCAAATCTTAATACATCAAAACAATTACCAACTAATGCGAACGTCGGTGGTGAATTGACTGATGTTGAATCTAATAAAGTTGTCGTGTTAAAATTAGATGAGGATAGATTTGGTTTACAAAAACTTGGATTTATAGAATTTACATTTTTACCGAGATTAAATCTAGATAGATTGAATAATACCGACACAAGGTTACAAATAAGAGCTGATTCAGGTAGATGGCATATTAGTGACTTGTCATTACGTCCAGCCGCCGATAGTGGATTTTCACCAGATGAATTTTCAATTACTGTTCCGATACCAAGAACCACGAGACCAGATAAACTTGACACGTTTGTTGAATTTTTTGACATAAATAATAATGTGGTTGAGACTATCGCTGCTAAAAAAGATATAGAAATATCTGGTTCAGCCTTTGTCTTAGATGGTCAAGATAATGTATTAACTGGTTCATTATTTATGGGTAACACAGCTGGTAGTGGTATTGAGATGGCTGGTGCTAATTCAGCATTCATGAGGTCTGTGGGATATAGAGGATTTCAGAGTGCGTCGTTAGCCGGTGAAGGTGGATTCATTATATTTAGTGGTTCTGTTTTACCTGAAGCACCAGATGATTATGAAGGAGCTGGATTAGAGATTCATGATGGTAATACTGGTGATGACCAAAGTTTTTTTAGATTTAGGACAAAACCATCAATATTCGAAGTCAAAACAAAAAACTTTTTCTTAGGACAACAAAAGACACCAGCTAATTTTATTAGTGGTTCGAATGGTAATCTACAAATAAGTTCATCAGGTTTTGAGGTCACTGCGGATGGTAAGGTCACGGCATCAAATTTCAGATTCGTGAGTGGTGTTGTTACCGAGGGTGTTACAATACAAGGTAGTGTATCCGCCAATTCACTATTATTACCTGCCGATATTGGGGGTGTAGGTGGCACTACTGAGCAAAATGCATCAGCATCAATATCACAACAAGGTTTAGCAAAATTTAGGTCTGGTTCTATAGGTGGTTTCAGTATAGGCACAGGTTCAATTACAGCGGTCAACTTCGAATTGAATCCAAATGAAAGATTCATTAATCTTGGAACTGGTAATGATGTGTTTAAAGTTGATGCTGATGTTGGTGTTCAATTGGGACACGCAACATTTGCTAGTGCTCCGTTTAGTGTAACAAAAGCTGGGGTATTGAAAGCAACAAGTGGGACGATTGGTGGTTGGACATTATCAGCTAACGACATCACATCTAATGGTCTGTTAATAAATTCATCTGGTAGAATTGAGAGTGCAAATTATGCCTCTAATCAGTTTGGATTTAGAATTGATGCAATTAATAATGGTGAGGCCGAATTTGAAAACGTTAGAATTAGAGGTACGTTGAAAACTACAGTATTTGAAAAAGAAACCGTAAACGCCGTTGGTGGTCAATTGTATGTTGCTAACTCAACAACAATAACTGGTTCAACATTCTTCCCACCAGGCACATTTGTACCATCAATGTCGGCCACCGCAACAACCATGAGTATAGCAAACTCCTCTGGATTTGTTGCTAACGAAATCGTAGCTCTTAAAAAAGTAACGTCCACAGGTTTTAGCACGGAATATATGCTCGTCAATAGTGCATCTAGAGTAGAACCAACTAGTGATGTGGATTTAAGAGGACATTTATATGTTGTTCGTGCATACAATGAGGGAATAGCAGGTGATAGTGGTTCTTTAGGTGATTTAAGTAGCACAGCTACAAATTACCCAGAGGGACAAGTTGTCGTTTCAACTGGTAGAAATGGTACTGGATTCATAAGGTTGAATGCAAATCCAGGAGATGTGACCACCCCATACATGGATATTGTTGAGAGAACAGGTAGTGGTGTTTATGATGTTGATTTGAAAGCTAGATTAGGTGACTTGAGTGGATTGAGTAAGACAAGACTACAAGGAACTGACCCGTCAGCGGCTGGTTTTGGTTTGTATTCACAAAACGTATTTTTAGAGGGTGGTATTATAGCTAATACTGGTTCTATTGGTGGTGTAGGAATGAAAGACAATCAATTGTTCATATTAGGGAGTGACACAACACCAACACACGCTAGTGCCAATACAAGATTTTATGTTTCTGGTAAAGATGACGCTACAGCTGGAGACTTTAGTTTAGGTGATAAATTAGTTTGGGATGCCAGTGCAGGAACTTTAGCAATTGTAGGTTCAATAGAAATCACAGGTGGAGATGCCGCCGCTCAAATAGCTGGAATTGGAGCTGGAGCCGCCGCATCGGCTAGTGCAGCACAAGATGGTGCTGAGCAAACAGCGGCTGCTATCGGAGGAGGAGCCGCCACGTCAGCTAGTAACGCTCAAAACTCTGCTAATGCCGCACAATCCACAGCTACAGAATTAGGAGAAGCATCAGCATCATTATTACAAGGTTCGGCATCTTTAGCCACTAGAGCTAGAATTTCATCAACTGGTCTTGAAATATTGGATAGTAGTAGTAATGTCATTGGTTCATATGGTAGTACAATGAGAGTTGGATTCGACGCCGCTGATAAAACAGCTTTAAGAATTGCGGCCGATGGTAGTCTCACCATAGGAACAAGTGGTCAATCACAAATATCGCTGGCCTCAAACGGTAATGCCACATTTAGTGGAACTTTAGATGCAGCGGGTGGTAGTTTTACTGGCGTTATAGATGTTGGTGCGGTCGGATTAGGAGCTACAACAGCCTCATTACAAGCCAATACCACCTCACTACAAAACCAAACCACAGGTTTGGGCACAGCCACAGGTTCACTACAAACAGCTTCAGCTTCTCTAGCCACGAGGGCACGAATCACAGGGACTGGTATAGATTTGGTTCAAAGTGATGGTACTGTTAGAGCATCTTACTCAGCGATAACCACGATAGGTAATACAAGTGCAGAGCACGTCCACATCTCAGCCGATGGTTTACAGATTAAGGATGGTGCCACAACAAGATTATCAGCTAGCTCAGCTGGACTAGATATAGCTGATGGTAATTTTGTTGCGGACGCTAATGGAAATGTTTCTTTGGCCGGTAGACTATACGTTGGAGGAACGGTGTTACCACCCACGAGAGAAAATGTTCCAATAGACAACACAACGCAAGATTTTACTAGACCTAATATTTGGAGCACGTTCGGTCAGAGAGGCTCATTATCATTAGTCACAGGTAGAAATGGTCTGAAAAACGTGGTTAGGTTTACATCCAACACCACAGGAGCGTCCAATCAGACAAGATGGTTTTATCATTTTGATAATAGTTCGATGAACACAGATTATAGGTATAGATTTTCATTTGATATGCACGGTAGTAATTCTAATGAGGATTTTATAATTCGTTACGGTATGAATGATTTAAATGCCGGTAATCATCAATCCGTAAGCGTAACAGGTAACCAAATAGCAGCTACCGCGTCCGTGGTTCTTGAAACACTGCCTGAGAAAAACTTAGCCGGAAACTCTCTTGGTAACCCTTATCATTTGATGTTTTTAAGTGATAATGCAGGTAGTATATCCAGTGGTGACTTTTATGAAATTAGTAATTTTAAAGTAGTAGCCACCGACACCACTGGTTCAAGGTCATCCGTAGCGGCTGTCATTGGTGGTTTTAAGTTTGATGATAGCTCGATGTATTCAGGAACGAAAAAAGGAAATCCAACATCAGCAAGTCCATTTACAGCTGATGGTGGTTCCACAACCTTTAGTGGTGATGGATATATTGCAGCTCCATCATTTTCAATAGCTCAGAGTGGGGACGCCTTTTTCAAAGGTAAGCTGTTAGATGAGGCTCTCGTAGAAGCAGACCCAGCCGGAGCAAATCCATTCCAAAGATTTAGCGGTACGAACACTAGTTTTGTGAAAGATATTGGTACTGCAGCTTCAGATTCCACTTGTGTATTATCAGGTACAAAAATAATCACTAAACGTGGGGAAATAAATATTGAGGATACACGAGAGGATGATATAATTAAAGTTTACGATTGGAAAAAACAAGAATGGGACTATTCACCAATAGATAAAATTTTAAATCGCGTAACTAAAGAGGGTTGGAGTCATATCAAAACAGAAAAAGGATATGAATTAAAATGTTCCAACTCACATTTATTATATCATCCTAATTATCCGAATCACGCTATCAAAACAGATGAGTTGGGTATTGGGGGTCAATTATACGTGGTTGAGAATGGTGAAATAATCGAAGATTTGATAAAGAATATTATAGTCTATGATGAACCTGTAGAAGTTTGGAATTATGAATTAGAGTACACGCACAATTATATATCTAATGGTATTTTATCTCATAACGCACTACCTAAATTATTTTTCACTGGTTTTCATAATTATTTCGTTTCGATGAGTGTCAATATTCAATCAGGCGACGCTGTCAAACTAGATGATAATTATTGTTTACAAGTTACGTCAGAAAAACAAGACCAATCATGCATCGGTATAGCGGTTGACTATTCGGACACATTATTAGACACTTCAAATATAACTAATAAATCATTATTTAAATTTTCTCCAATATCACAATCTATTCATCTTGATTCATTTGGTAGAAGTATAAATGAATTTTCAAATCATAAATTATTGCGTGTTGCGTCACTTGGAGACACTCGTAATTTCGATACATCACTTAATGAGTCTACTGATATGGTTGAGACAGGTTCCGTCAGTCTTACTGGATTTAAAATATGTAATCAAGGTGGTTTAGTTTCACCTGGTGATTTATTATGCACATCTGATACTGCAGGATACTTGATGAAACAACCATCAGAGTATGTAATCACCTCGTTCTCTGGTAGTAATCCAGTTTATGAAGAAAGACAAAACATGAATTCATTTACCGTTGGTAAAGTTATGGAATCTTGCTCATTTGATTCGAATGGTAAAGTAGAGGGTGTTTATGGGTATTTATATTGTGGTTAATATTTATATATGACAATATACAAAATTTTCAAACTATTTATTAATATATTAGGGAGTAGACCTATGAAAACAGATAAAGTTTTAACCACGTTTGATGAAATCATTCAGATAACGCTTGACCATGAAGGCGGTTATGTTCATGACCCGACCGATTTAGGTGGAGAGACTAATTACGGAATAGCAAAAAGATTTTATCCAGATGTAGATATCAAGAACCTTACCGAAGAAGGTGCTAAAGAAATCTACAAAAAAGATTATTGGGATAAGAATAAAGTAGACGAATTACCCGATGATTTAAAACATATATTCTTTGATATGTGCGTAAATCAAGGTAGAGGGACTGCTGTTAAAATCTTACAAAGAGCTATAAACGCCAAAGGTGGTGATTTGAAAGTAGATGGTGGATTCGGGCCAGGAACAAAAGCGGCGTTAGACAAATATACGCCAGAGTTAGATAGGGTTCGTTGTTATAGATTAAAACATTATTATGATTTAGTAAACAAAAAACCAGAACAAGAGAGATTCATATTTGGTTGGTATAAGAGAGCATTATCAGTCTAATGAAAAAACTTACTGAATGGTTGATTAAACCCTTTATCACAGAGGACATCGAAATACCAGTTAAAGTCGGTGACACCATACTTACAGGTAGATTTAAAAACAAAAAGACGGTTGTTAAATCTATTCGTAAGGATGTACATGGTATGCCTACAATTAATGGTAAACAAGCCACGACATTCAGATTAAATAAAAAAGATAGTAGAAAAATCATCAATGCTAAAAAACGTAAAGACCAAGTAAAAGAAGGCGTTGACGACCCTGGTATTCTTAAAGCTGTTTTTCTAGCAGGTGGGCCAGGTAGTGGTAAAACATATGTGACAAGAGGTTTATTTGGTATCCCAAAAACAATAACACTTTCGGCATATGGATTAAAGGTTGTAAATTCTGATACTGAATTAGAACGTATGTTAGACAAGTATGGATTCGGAACAGATTTAGATGCTATGCCAGATGAATTATTCAAACAACTTACAGACCCGGACTATGAGGACTATAGTGGATTAAGGACACGAGCTAAAGAGTTGACCGCAGCTCGTAAAAAACTCTATATGAATGGTAGATTAGGAATGATTATCGATGGTACTGGTGACACATTTAGCAAAATAAAAAAACAA